>Ga0315296_10000134_pt1 | contig 71924 bp, 66 predicted proteins | sample YL17G14_18_MG_FD_203921 | JGI IMG/M metagenome (GOLD analysis project Ga0315296, IMG submission 203921) | Sediment microbial communities from Yellowstone Lake, YNP, Wyoming, USA - YL17G14_18 | ecosystem: Environmental > Aquatic > Freshwater > Lake > Sediment | place: USA: Wyoming | collected... | reverse complement strand
ACCGGCTCCACCCCCAAGACCGGCTATGGCTCCACCTCCACCTCCAAGACCACCAGCTCCACCTCCAAGACCACCAGCTCCGCCTCCAAGACCGGCTATGGCTCCACCCCCACCTCCAAGACCACCAGCTCCACCACCAAGACCGGCTATGGCTCCACCACCACCTCCAAGACCACCAGCTCCACCACCAAGACCGGCTATGGCTCCACCCCCAAGACCACCGGCTCCACCACCAAGACCGGCTATGGCTCCACCTCCACCTCCACCACTTGCTGAAGAAATGAGCGATCTCAGCGCCCTGGAAGATGAAGGGTTCCAGGCCATTCCTGTCCCTGAAGAAGACATGGATCTGGCTGCAAAGGAGGCGCTCAAACTCGATGAGTTCGAAACATTCATGGACACGGCGCAGCCGACAGAAGTAAGCCCTATTGAAAAAGGTATTGCGCCTGAGACCACCCCGCTTCCCGGGGACGAGCTTGTCCATGAGGAAGCTCCCCCTGAAGTTCCCTTTGAGGAGGTTGCACCTCCCCCTGTTACCCAGGAAGAACCCCCTGCCCTCGGCGTTCCCGAATCTTATGAAACAACATTTGAAGGAGCAGATCTGGGAAGCATTGATTCTGTTGAAGCTCCCCCTTCAATTGAAGAACCTCCTCCACCGCCCCCTACGGTCTACGCTGAGCTGCCTCCAACTCAGGAAGCCGCAATAAAAACCGGCGGGCCCCCAACTGACATAGGGGCTGTCCCCGAGTCGGCAGTCAGAGAGATTATCCGTGAGACAGTGGAGAGGGTCGTATGGGAGATAGTCCCGGAGCTTGCCGAAACCCTGATCCAGGAAGAGATCAAAAAACTGAAAAGCAAGCAATGAGCCGGGCTGTCGGGAGGAAAGAGAATCCTCCGGCTCCCGTCTATGATCCTTCCAGCGTTGAGGAGAAATGGTATCATTACTGGGAGAAGCAGGGGTTCTTCAGGGCTGAAAGCAGCTCCCCCAAAAAACCCTTCTGCATAGTAATTCCACCTCCAAATGTAACCGGAAGCCTCCACCTCGGTCACGCACTTAACAACACGCTTCAGGATATTCTTATTAGATACAAGAGGATGGATGGATTCAATGCACTCTGGCTCCCGGGAACAGACCATGCAGGGATAGCTACACAGAATGTAGTTGAAAAACAGCTCACTGCGCAGGGACTTAGTCGAAACGATGTGGGCCGTGAGGATTTTATTAAACGGGTCTGGTCATGGAAGGAGGAGTCCGGAAGCACTATTATTTCCCAACTTAAAAAACTCGGGTGCAGTTGTGATTGGACCAGAGAGAGGTTCACCATGGACGAAGGGCTCTCGAAGGTTGTTAGGGAGGTGTTCGTCCGACTTTATAATGAAGGTCTTATCTATCGTGGTGAATATTTGATCAACTGGTGCCCGCGATGTCTCACTGCACTATCTGACCTTGAGGTTATCCAGGCAGAGGAAAAAGGATCACTCACTTACATCGCCTATCCGCTCGAGGACAAAAGCGGCGAAATCGTGGTTGCAACTACAAGGGCCGAGACACTCCTGGGAGACACAGCCGTGGCTGTCAACCCCAATGATAAAAGATATACTCACCTCAAAGGGAAAAGGGTCCTTCTACCCATTCTGGGACGCCCCATACCCATTATCGCCGAGCCCCAGGTGGACCCCGAATTCGGAACAGGAGCAGTGAAGATCACGCCGGGACACGATTTCAAAGACTTCGAGATTGCAAGAATACATTTTCTTCCGGCGATCAACATCCTGGACGACAACGGTGCAATAATTAAGGATTCCTCTCTTGGGCACTTTGGAGGAGTTGAGCGGTTTGAGGCAAGAAAACAAATCATAAAGGAACTTGAAAATATTGGCCTCCTCAGGGATATAAAGGAACACCTTATCGCACTCGGCCGATGTTACAGGTGCCAGACAGTCACGGAGCCCATGCTCAAGCCTCAGTGGTTCGTTAAGACAAAACCACTTGCAGAGCCCGTGATAGAGGCCGTGAAAAAGGGCAGGACCCGTTTCGTTCCTTCCATGTGGGAGGCGACCTATTTTCAGTGGATGGAAAACATCCGTGATTGGTGCATCTCCCGACAGATATGGTGGGGCCACAGGATTCCGGCCTGGTATTGTGACAAATGCGGCAAGATTACTGTCTCAATTGAAGATCCATTATCCTGCTCCCAATGCAGCAGCTCATCCATCCATCAGGATCCCGATGTCCTGGATACATGGTTCAGCTCTGCACTCTGGCCCTTCTCAACACTGGGATGGCCTGAGAAAACCAAGGATTTCCAGGTTTACTATCCAACCGCTGTTCTTGTCACCAGCTTTGACATCATATTCTTCTGGGTTGCACGAATGATGATGATGGGAATCAAGTTTACAGGACAGGTCCCGTTCCGCGATGTCTATATTCACGCCCTTGTCAGGGACATATCAGGGAAAAAAATGAGCAAATCCCGCGGAAATGTCATAGATCCCCTGTTCCTGATGGAGAAGTATGGTACAGACGCCCTCAGATTCACTCTGATAGCCCTGGCTGCGCAGGGAAGAGATATCAAGATCTCGGAAGAAAGGGTCGCAGGTTACAGAAATTTTGCCAATAAGATCTGGAACTCAGCCAGGTTCGTGCTCATGAACATAGACGATCTTCCAATTGGCGATCCCCAAAAACCTCCTGCATCCCTTTCCCTGCCGGACAAGTGGATACTCACCCGCCTCTCACGGCTTATCGCTCACATCAGAGAATCACTTGGTTCCTACGCATTCGACGAGGCCGGCAGGGCGCTCTATCAGTTTTTCTGGCATGAGTTCTGTGATTGGTACCTGGAGATGGCCAAACCTGCCATCCAGGGAAAACCGGAGGAAAAACATTCAAGCCAGTGGACCCTCCTCTATGTTCTTGAGGGGTCGCTTCGCCTCCTTCACCCCTTTATGCCGTTCCTCACCGAGGAGATCTGGCAAAAACTCCCCATCCCCAGGCCTGCCGATTCGAGCATCATGGTCGCAGGATTTCCATCCACAAGACAGGACCTCATATTTTCTGAAGCGGATGATGTGGAGCGCGTGATCTCTGCGATCTCCACTGTGAGAACAATCAGAGGGGAAACCAATGTTCCGCTCTCCACAAGACTGGACATCACGATCAGGACTCCAGACGGGAGAACCCGTGATATTTTCGAGGAGAACCGCTCCCATATTCTCACGCTGGCCAAGGGAAAATCCCTGACCATAACCCTCGACCCCCCCAAACCCACCAAGAATACGGCCTCAGCCATCACGGCAGGGGTGGAGGTCTTCGTGTCGCTTGAAGGAGCTGTGGACATCAATGCTGAGGTCAACAGGCTCGAAAAACTCATCAAAAAGCTTGATAAGGAATGTGGCTTCCTAAATGAAAAGCTTGCCAATCCGAAATTTTTAAAAAACGCGCCGGAAGAGGTTATTGAAGAGGTCAAGGAAAAGAAGGTCAAGGCTGAAAAGGAAAAGGAGGCTGTGTTTGTTTCTATCGGGCGCCTCCGTTCCCTCAGATAGGATATAACGATGGACCGCATTGATGAAATTATCCAATACGCCCTTAAAGAAGATCTTGGCCCGGGAGACAAAACAACCGAGGCCGTTATCCCTCCGGACCTCTATGGTCAGGCGCGTATTATTGCACGAGAGACGCTTGTCCTGGCCGGAATTGACATAGTAAGGAAGACGTTTCAGCTCCTCGATCCTGCGGTGGAGCTAAAAAAACTCTGCGATGATGGAACTATATTGGAAAAAGACCATCCCATCGCAGAGGTTTCAGGCCGTGTGGAAAGCCTCCTCAAGGCAGAAAGAACCGCCCTGAATTTCCTTCAGCACCTTTCGGGAATCGCCACCATTACCCATCGTTTTGTTGAGGCAGTCAAGGGTAATAACGTGAAAATATTCGATACACGAAAAACTCTCCCCGGTCTCAGGGTTCTGGAAAAATACGCTGTCAGGGTTGGTGGGGGATTCAATCACCGAATGGGAGCCTATGATGGGCTTCTTATCAAGGACAACCATATAGCCGCCTGCGGTGGAATTGCCGAGGCTGTCAAAAGAGGAAAACAGGGTCTTCCGCACTACATGAAATTAGAGGTTGAGACCAAAAGCCTTATTGAGGTTGAGGAGGCCCTGGAGGCAGGAGCCGATGTCATCCTTCTTGATAATATGCCCCCCGAGACTATGGAGGCAGCCGTCTCACTTGCACAGGGAAAGGCCTTCCTTGAAGCCTCCGGCGGGATAAATTTGGATAACATCAGGGATGTGGCAAAAACCGGGGTTAACGCCATATCCATCGGGGCACTGACTCATTCGGTTAAGGCTGTGGATATCTCCATGGAGATTATAACTTGACACATGCCTTCTTTGACCGCGAAAATTCTTCAGACACTCAGGACTAACTCCGGCGCCTTCTGCCAGGGACGGAAGCTGGCACAGGGAATTGGGATCTCAAGGGCTGTCCTCTGGAACCATATAGAGGCCCTCAGAACGCACGGATATGCTATTGAAGCACGCAGGGCTAAAGGGTATCGCCTTGTATCTTCTCCGGATCGTCCCTTTCCCTGGGAACTGTTGCTTCTGATACGCTCTAAGCTTTTCAGGAAGAACATCATATACAGAGATGAACTCGAATCAACCAATGCCCTTGCTTTCCAACTGGCCATTAAAGGGGCCCCGGAGGGGACAGTGGTCATTGCTGAGTCTCAGACCGGCGGCAAAGGAAGGATGGGACGATCATGGCATTCCCCCCCTGGCCTCAATATCTATACCTCGGTGATACTCCGCCCACACTGGCCTCCCAGCAAAGGAGCTTCCCTGACAATAACCGCAGGCGTGGCCGTAGCTGAGACCCTGGAGGCTCTATACGGGGTTCATCCACAGATCAAATGGCCCAACGACATCATGCTCGGCATGAAAAAAGCAGCAGGCATCCTAACAGAGATGAGCTCCGAGCAAGACAGGATCAATTTCATCGTTCTGGGCATCGGGATTAATGTTAACGCACTGGAGAAAGACTTCCCCCAATCACTACGCGGAACCGCAACATCCATCAGGGAAATCCTGGGACGACCCGTAAACAGGTCGGAGTGCGCCGCATCACTTTACGATCGCCTTGATGAGTGTTACAATTTCTTGAGGAAGCACTCCCTGGTCGGAATCAAGGAAAGATGGGAATCTCGCTCCGTCCTCATGGGGAAACTTGTTCAGGCCTCGGGGTCGGGCAGGGTCGTAACCGGACTTGCCACGGCCCTGGATGATGACGGCGCCCTTATAATAACAACGGGGAATGGAACACGAGAGCGCATCGTCGCAGGAGATGTGACACTGTGTTGATTGCACTTAATATAGGCAACACACGAATCCAGATCGGACTATTTGACGATAGGAAGGTCCAGGCGTGCTGGAGCATCGCAACGGATACGAAAAAGACCCCTGACGATCTTGGGATCATCTTAAAGTTTCTCCTAAGCTCTCACAAAGGAATCCCATCGATAGACGGGATCGCTGCTTGCAGTGTTATCCCATCACTTACAGATACCATGCGGAGCATGGGGAAAAAATACTTCGGAACAAATGTTTTTATCGTCCGTCCCGGGATCAATACCAGGATTGCAATCAAGTGCCGCAGGCCGGAGGAAGTAGGTGCAGATCGAATCGCCGATGCAATAGGGGGATACAGAAAATATCGCAAAAGCTTGATCATTGTAGACTGCGGAACTGCCACCACTGTGGACTATATCTCCCCCAGAGGGGAGTTCATTGGCGGCGCCATAGCCCCTGGGCTGTTTGGGTTTGCCGAGTCACTTTATTCCCAAACAGTTAGACTCCCCAGAATAGAGCCTTCCAAACCGGAAAGGGCCATTGGAAATGATACATTGGGCGCAATGAACTCGGGCATCTATTATGGATACATTGCCATGGTTGAAGGATTAATCAGCAAGATACGAGGCGAGGTAAAAGGACGACCTCTCGTTATCTCCACCGGGGGCCACGGCCGCATCCTCTCGGAGGAATCACGGTCAATTGCTGTCTATGACGAATTTCTGACCCTGGAGGGAGTGAAGGCAATTTATGACGAGTGGAGGTCTTGATTTTTTACCGAATTTGAGTTAGTGATCAAGTTATGAACAACTCTTCCACCGGCTCCACACACAACATCGTTCTTGCTTCATGCAGCGGCGTGGGAAAAACATCACTTGCCGAGGCACTCCTTTCAACATGCGGTGTCGCTGCATCACTTGATTTCGAGCCCGAAGAAATAGAGAAAAAGATGACAATGAACTCAAAGGTTGCCTCTTTCTCCAGAAAAACAGACAGGATTAACCTTGTGGACACACCGGGATATTCCATATTTCTTGCAGATACCAAAAATGCAATGAGGGCTGTAGATGGTGCAATTTTTTTAACAAGCGCCGTTCCGGAACTCAAAGTCGAAGCAGAGAGGATATGGAATCTCCTGCGAGAGAGGAATATCCCGACCATCGTCTTTGTCAACAAATTGGATAGAGAAAACGGGGATTTTCCTTCTGCGTTGAATGAGCTTTCCAAGATCCTTGGGGTTAAGACAGTCCCCGCCGTCCTCCCCCTCGGGCGAGAAAATTCATTGAAAGGCACCATTGATCTTCTGAAGCAGAAAGCTGTTATTGAAGGGGATGGAAAAACTCGAGAGTCGGATATACCGAAAGAAAATGCGGAAGAAGCCCAAAAAGCATTAAAGGGACTCATAGAGGCCATAGCAGAAACCGATGACGCCCTACTTGAAAAGTATCTGGAAGGCGCCACCCTGTCTCCCGAGGAGACCCTTACTGCCTTCAGAAAAGCCGTGCTCCAGGGCAAGCTCTTCCCTGCCTACTGTGGTTCAGCCCTGAAGAGAATAGGCTTGAACCCCCTTCTTGATGCGCTGACAGCCCTTTTACCCACGCCTGAGGAGTCGGGCACGGCAAAAGGAAAGGACCCGAAAAAACAAGAAACTATAGAGCGCAAGCCTTCTTCGCAGGAGCCCTTATCCGCCTGGGTGTTCAAGACCTTTGTTGACCCCTTCGCCGGCAAGATAAACTTATTGAGGGTTTATTCCGGGATCCTTAATTCTGACTCCACTGTTTACAATTCCACGAAAGGAGTCTCGGAGCGGATCGGGCAGATCTACCAGATTATAGGGAAGAAGCAAGAGGTAAAAGGATTCGCTCAGGCTGGCGACATCGTCTCTGTAATGAAGCTCAAGGATACAGTATCAGGGGATACCCTTTGCGCTGAGAAGGCTCCCATCCTTTTTGACGGGTTCTGGCGTCCTCAAGCGATCATCAGCTGCGCCGTGCGACCGCGAGGGAAAGCCGATGAAGACAAGTTGGCCACAAATATCTCAAGACTTCTTGAGGAAGATCCCACACTGGAACTCAAAAGGGATCAACAGACAAAGGAGATACTTCTCGGAGGATTGGGACAGGATCACCTTGATTTCGCCATTCAGAAGCTAAAGAGAAAATACGGAGTTGAGGCTGAACTGACGATCCCAAAGGTCCCTTACAAGGAAACGATACGGACAAAAGCCAGGACCCAGGGAAAGTATAAAAGGCAGTCCGGCGGAAGGGGCCAGTATGGTGATTGCTGGCTCGCGTTGGAGCCGCTTCCGAAGGGTAAAGGCTACGAGTTCGTGGACGATATTGTGGGCGGGGTCATCCCCAAGAATTATATCCCGGCGATAGAAAAAGGCGTCAAGGAAACCATGAATGAGGGCATCATTGCCGGTTTTCCCGTGGTAGATGTCAGGGTAATACTCGACGATGGATCCTTTCATGTTGTTGATTCCTCGGATATCGCCTTCAAAATTGCCGGATCGCTCGCCTTTCGGAAAGCTGCAGAACAGGCGAACCCTGTGATACTTGAACCTATGATGTCTCTCGAAGTCTCGGTCCCTGAAGAATATACTGGGGATATAATCGGAGATCTCAACGGTAGGAGGGGAAAGATCAAGGGGATGAAGTCAAAATCGCAAATCCAAGAGATCTCGGCGGTCGTCCCAATGGCAGAGATCTTGACTTATGCCTCTGACCTCAAATCAAAAACCCAGGGAAAGGGCATATTTACCCTCTCCTTCTCACATTTTGAGGAAGTCCCTTCATATATACAGGAGAAGATCATTACTCAGAGAAAGAAAGAGCAAGAAGAGGAGAAAAAGAATGGATGATGAGAAGAAAAAGAAGAGCCTCAGCGATGAGCTATTCTCAAGCGACGATTTCTTCAAGGCACCTGAAGAAGACATCTTCAGTACCCCTGCGCCAAAGACGTCGCCAAAAAAAGAAGCGCCGAAAAAACCAACAACCCAAAGGAAAAGCCTGATTGACGAGCTGGGAGAAGATTTCCTCAAATCCCCTGTGGACAACATCTCGCTTGTAGAGAACCTTAGTGAGTCACTCCCTGCCTCTATTGAGGAGAACCTTCCTCCACCGTCGGCTCCTGCCGTTAAGGTCACGACAATGGTTCAGGCTCCCACGGCCGCAAGATCGGGATTGGTCATCGGTATAGGAATTGCCGCAGCAATTGCAGTGGTCGGAGCAGGAGCATTCTACTATTTTGTCCTCCGTCCGCCCTCTTCGCCGAAGGCCACAGCAACTACTTCCCCGGCTCCACCAAAACCTTCTGCCCCTGAAGCTCCAAGGATCCCGGTTGCGCAACCACAACAGGCTCCACCTGCACCCACACCTCCTCCCGTCGCCACTGCTCCTGTGGAAACCGCCAGGCCCGCCCTCCCTCCTCCGGCCTTGGGAACGAAAGCAGAAAAGCCGAAATTCACACTGCTCCTCGGAGAATTCAGAAGCGAGGGCGACCTTGCCAATGCCAAGAGAAAAGCAGAGGATATAGGCCTGGATACAACGGTCTCAAAAAAAACCACTACATCGGAAGCATATTACCTCACACTCAATCCATCAGCATCCCCGGATGAAGCCAATGCTGTGTATCTCAAGCTCTCCATAATGGGATTTGAATCGAAGGTGTCCGGTGTAACGGTCAAAGTGGGGCCTTTTGCGTCCCTCATGGACGCTCTTGCGGCAAAAGGAAAACTGAATTCTGCCGGATATCCCTCAAAGCCCGATGTCTCCTCCAAGACCGAAACGACCTTCAGGCTCACAGGAGGGAAGTTTGTCTCAAAGGAGGAGGCCAAAGATACAGCAACCTCTTTGGGCAGAAACGGTTTATCCGCAAAGATAGTGCCTATTGCCCAGTGAACTGTCCTTTTGATGTAAAATGAACGCTGTCTCACCAAACGCTGAGATCTATCTTAAAAAGGATGCCCCCAGAAATGTCCGCCTTATGGCTGCAAAGGGGGCAGTGCCCCTTCTCCCTGCAGATCTTCTCATGGTCCTCTTTCATCTCACGCAAGATAACGATCCAGAGATCGCCAAGGAGGCGAAAAACAGCCTTGACATAACACCCAGAAATATCCTGAAAAATGTACTTTCATCTGATCTTCCGACGGCGCTTCTTGATTATTTCTCTGTAGTTAAGAAGGACGACCCGGAGATCATGGAAGTCATAATACTGAACAAGAAAACAAGCGATCAAACCATCGCAGAAATAGTCCGATCGAGCAATCCCAAGCTCCTGGAGATCGTTTCCCACAACCAGGAAAGAATGATGCGCTCAGCGGAGATCCTAAATAACCTTCTTGAGAATCCATATCTGAGCCAGGTGAGCAGGGATCGTCTCCTGGAGTTCTTTACTGCGCGCACGCCTGAACTTCCCAAGGAAAAAGAGGCAGAATTACCACAGGCCGTAAACGCAGAGTTGCCTGAAGCTGTGAAAGTGGAACTCCCGAAAGCCCTTGAAGCCGTGGAACTTCCCCCGGAGCTCCTTGATGATGGGAAAGAACCCATGACAGAACAGGAGCATAAAAGCCTCTATCAGAAGATACAGAAAATGTCTGCCTCTGCGAAAATCAAGCTGGCCCTACTGGGAAACAAAGAGGCGAGAAACTTATTGATCAGGGATTCAAACAAGCTGGTTGCAGCAGCCGTTGTAAAGAGTCCCAAGGTTACGGATTCAGAGATCGCAATGGTCTCACAATCCCGTAATGTGTCTGAAGAGGTCCTCAGGATCATTTCTTCAAACAAGGAATGGATGAAAAACTATCAGATCAAGCTCTCTATTGTAAGTAACCCCAAAACCCCCCTTCCCATTGCTATGAAATACCTTTCCTCACTGAAGGGCAATGATCTGAGACAACTCTCTCTAAGCCGCAACATCTCCGCTGCAGTTGCATCTTCAGCAAAAAGGCTTGTTGCCGCAGCGAGGGGGTGACACATGGCGCTTCTCGATTCCACACGGAAAGAGATCAACGCCAAAATCGTATATTACGGCCCCGGCCTGTCTGGAAAAACATCAAACATTCAATATGTGTATAAAAAGCTCAAACCCGAACACAGGGGAAAATTGATGACACTGGCAACGCAAACCGACAGGACCCTTTTCTTTGACTTTCTTCCGGTAGAGCTCGGTGAGATCAGGGGACTAAAGGTTCGTTTTCAGATATATACGGTTCCCGGTCAGGTGTTTTACAATGCCACCCGAAAGCTTGTCCTCAAGAATGTAGACGGAATAATATTTGTCGCTGACTCACAGAGAAATATGCTCAATGAGAACATAGAAAGCCTTAAAAATCTTGAGGATAACTTGAGGTTTTACAACAGGTCCGTTGAAAGTATCCCCTTTGTGTTTCAATACAACAAAAGGGATGTCCCGGACCTGCTATCTTTGGATGAACTACAGGAAAAACTCAATCGCTGGGAAGCGCCATCATTCGAGGCTATGGCACAGAAGGGGGAAGGGGTTCTCCAGTCCCTAACAAAAATTACTAAACTGGTCATACAGAAACTAAAGGCTTCCCCGGATTTTATGGCACAGGAAGCCCCTCCTCCACCACCTGCCAGGACACGCCCAACAGAATATGTTCCTCCTGAAAAACAAGACATCGTTGCGTCTCCAATAGTTGCGCCTTCACCGGAACCAGTGGCTGCAGTAGCAGGAGCCGGGGCACAAACCGTAGCTGTCGGGGTGCCCGCCGCGAGGCCAATCTCCATAATGTTGGAGAGGAAAAGTCCGGAAATGGACTCTATTGACCTGGGGAAGCCAGAAAAGGTTTCATCCAATGTCTTCAGGATCCCAATTAGCATCAAGGGGCAGGACTCCACCGAGTTGTTCACCCTTACCCTCACCATAGAAATAGAAAAGTAAGTTCCCGTTTAGCGGGACAGCTGTTGGATTGTCTCCTTCAGGACGCTCTTTCCCTCTTCTTTGGTCCCAAGAGCCAAACCTTTCCTCAGGTGATAGAGGGCCTTCTCCTTGAAACCAAGCCTAAGGTAGAGGGCGCCCAGGTTTCTGTGGGCAGACGAATAGTTAGGAGCGTCCCTGACAAGACCCTCGAGGATCTCCCGTGCTCCATCAAGCTGACCCTTTCTCATGTATGCCACCCCCAGGTTGTTCCTCCCTTCAAAATGCCGCGGCAGTGATTTGAGGGCCTTCTCGAACTCGGGAATGGCCCTGTCTTCCTCACCCCTATATAAATACAGATTTGCCAGCTCCATACGAGCTTCTGCCATCTGTGGTTTTAGCCAAAGTGATGTTTTCAGCTCCCTTTCTGCATTCACCAAATCCTTCTCCCTGATAAACACCTTAGCCATAAGAAAATGCGCCTCTGCGTGGCCCGGGTCATAAAGTATAGCCTGAGCGAGGACCTCTTTGGCATCTTTGAGCTTGCCCATCCCCATGAAGATCACTCCGAGGCTGAAATATGCAGGTGCGTATCTGGAGTTTAGCTTCAGGATATCCTTATGAACCGCTATGGCCTCATCAAAACGGCCAAGAAGCTGAAGGGCGACACCTACATTGTTTCTGGCATTTAAATACGACGGATAAACCTTAAAAGCTTTAGATAGGATATCGATCCCTTCCTTATATTTTCCATTGATAATGAATACGCAAGCCAAATTATTCAGTGCATGCTGCTGATCGGGCTCTATCCTCAAGGATTCTCTGAGCTCTAACTCGGCCTCCGGAAGCATTTTTAGATCGAGAAAAGCCTTTCCGTAGTTGTTGTGAACCCGGCTTTTCCCCGGGGATTTCAACACTGTATCCTTCCATAGAGAAAGTTCATCCTTCCAAAAATGGAGTCTGTCCTGGGAAAACAATAGACTTACGATGAGGAAAAAGACGCCCGGTGCCAGGGACAGAAAACGGCAGTTGGTCATAAAAGAGTCCACTAATTTTACGATACATTATTGATGCATTCAGGGCAACATTGCGCCCATTGGATTGGAATTCCAGAGAAAATCGTCAACACTGATTATTATTTGACTTATCAGCGGGACAGCTGTTGAATTGCCTCCTTGAGGACACTCTTTCCCTCCTCTTTGGTCCCAAGGGCCAAACCTTCCCTCAGATGATAGCGGGCCTTCTCCTTGAAACCAAGCCTAAGGTAGAGGGCGCCCAGGTTTCTGTGGGCAGGAGCAAATTCAGGGGAATCCCTGACAAGCCCCTCGAGGATCTCCCGGGCCCAATCAAGCAGGCCTTTCCTCATATATGCCACCCCAAGGTTGTTCCACCCTTCAACATTCCCCGGCAGCGATTTGAGGGCACTCTCGAACTCAGGAATGGCCCTCTCTTCCTCACCCTTGTAGAAATACAGATTTGCCAGCTCCATGCGAACTTCTGCATTGCTCGGCTTGAGCCAAAGCGATATTTTCAGCTCCCTTTCTGCATTCGCCAAATCCTTCTCCCTGATAAACACCTTAGCCATGAGAAAATGCGCCTCTGCATAGCCCGGGTCATAGAGGAGAGCTTGAGCCAAGGCTTCTTTGGCATCGTTGAGCTTGTCCATCCTCATGAAGATCGCTCCGAGGTTGAAATATGCAGGGGCGTACCTGAGGTTTTGCTTCAGGATACCCCTATGAACCACTATGGCCTCATCAAAGCGGCCAAGAAGTCGAAGGGTGATACCGATATTGTTTCTGGCCTTTAAATACGAGGGATTAATCTTCAGAGCTTTATTCAGGTATTCGATCCCTTCTTGATATTTTCCATTGGCAACGAGTACGCAAGCCAGATTATTCAGTGCATCCTCATGATTAGGCTCTATCCTCAAGGCTTCCCTGAACTCTAACTTGGCCTCCGGAAGCATTTTCAGATCGAAAAGAGTGCCTCCGTAGATGATGTGGACCCGGCTTTTCCCCGGGGATTTCAACACTGCATCCTTCCATAGAGAAAGTTCATCCTTCCAAAAATGGAGTCTATCCTGGGAAAATATTAGACATACGAGGAGAAAAAAGACGCCCGGTGCCAGGGACAAAAGACGGCAGTTGGTCATAAAAGGGTTCACTAATGTCACGATACATTATTGACGCAACCAGGGCAATATTGCGCCGATTGGATTGGAATTTCAGAGAAAATCGTCTATACTGATTATGATTTGACTTGATGAAGCTTTTAGGTCTGACCGGTGGAATCGCCAGCGGAAAAAGCTCTGTGGCCCGAATGTTTTCTGAACTCGGCGCACGGCTAATTGATTTAGACAAGCTGGCTCGGAGAGTGACGGAACCAGGTGCTCGAGCATACGATGAGATCGTTGAACATTTCGGAGATACCATCCTCGACGCCAGGGGCGTCATCAACAGGGAAAAACTTGGATCGCTGGTTTTCTCCGATGAAAAGGCAAGGAAAAAGTTGGAAGAGATTACACATCCGAAAATAGGCGAAGAACTTTTTAAGGAGATCCAGAAACTACGCGAGATTGGGGAAAGGTGCGTTCTCGTTGAAGCTCCACTGCTTGTCGAGGCAGGCATGCATCATTGGCTCAAGCCGTTTATCGTTGTCACGGCCAGCAGGGAAAACCAGATCAGCCGTCTACGGAAAAGAAACGGCCTCACCAGAAAGGAAGCCTTGAAGAGGATCTCATCACAGATGCCGCTTGAAGAGAAGGCGAAGCTTGCGGATTACACCATTGACAATTCAGGAACACTGAAAGAAACCAGGCACCAGGTTCGGGCAATCTGGGAAAAGTTCCAGGAGAAAAGTTGAGGCTGACACTCAAAATAAAAATTTTGATCCAACTGGGACTTGTGATCACATCTGTATTCGTTATCTTCAGCCTGCTGGTATTGAGCATTTACAGAAGTGATTACCTCGAGGCCATCAAATTCCGTTCTTCTGCACTGGCAAGCCTGGTGAAGAAAAAAGCCGAGGATCAGATCTCATCCCTCGGAGGTGGATTGAGCGGACTCGGGATTTTGACCCTGGACTTGAAGAAGATAGTTGAAACTAATGATAATGTGACCCAGGCATTCATTTTCGGCCCCGACGGCAAGATTTTTAGCCATAACGATATTTCAAAGGTCAATACCTTGGTGCCGCAACATTTCCTTGACAAAACACTTGGCGATTCCAAAGTTGCCATTGTCAAAGACGGAGACAGCTACATTACACTTGTTCCCATCTTTTCACGTGGCCAAAAGACGGCGGCTTTCATGGCGATCGGTTTCCCTGCCAGTGTTATTCAAGAGAAGACATGGTCTATTATTTGGAAATTCTTCCTTATTTTCATGCTGGCCCTCGGAGTGAGCTTCGCCGCAGGAACCATCTTCGTTTTAAGGGAAATAGTCAGGCCATTATCGAGGATCAATACAATCGCCGGCGAGGTCGCGGGGGGGAACCTTACTCTTAAAGCAGAGTCCCGAGGGGACGAGCTTGGAACACTCTCCGGGTCTTTCAACAATATGACGCAGAGCCTCAGGGGAATTCTTCAGAAGATCAAGGGGGTCGCCAGCAAACTTGCCGATGTCGCAAAGATGATGTTTCATCAATCACAAAAGATTCAGAGGGGTTCAATTGTCCAATCGGAAAGCCTCCAGGAGGCCTCACAAAGAATCGAGGGCCTGACATCCAGTGTCCAGGAGATAGAAGGAATGGTTGACAGCCTTACGGGTCTGTCCCAGGATGCCTCTTCTTCCATTCTGGAGATGACATCATCCATCCAGGAAGTGGAGGGAAGCACACTGAAACTCAGGGAAACAGGCGAGGGCATCTCCACATCAATAAGCCAGATCGCCGCCTCTTTGAAGGAAGTCGCTCAGAATGTGGAATCCCTGAGGGAAAATGCCGACGAAACTGTCTCATCCATCTCTGAGATCAATATGGCCGTCAAACAGGTTGAGACGAACACCGGAGAGTCCGCCCGAATATCCCAGGAGTGTGCCTTGGTCGCAGAAGAAGGAATGAGGTCTGTCACTAAAACAGCCGAAGGGATGTCAAACATCAAGAATGCCGTTCAGGAGACATCAAGGATAATCAATGCTCTGGGCGAAAGATCGGCCCAGATTGGAGAGATCCTAACCGTTATAAGCCAGGTAGTTGACCAGACAAACCTCCTTGCACTCAATGCAGCCATCATCGCAACTCAGGCCGGGGAATACGGCAAGGGATTTTCTGTCGTGGCCCAGGAGATCAGGAATCTCGCCGAAAGGACAGCAACATCCACGCAGGACATTGCCAGGCTTATCGAAGCTGTCCAGACAGAAACTGCTAAGGCGATCTCCTCAGTTGATACAGGACTCAAGATTGTGGCTGAGGGGGAGAAGTTGACAGCACATGCTGGAAATATACTTGAAAAGATCGGGGATGGCTCCAAAAGGGCCCTTTCCATGGCAGAGCATATAGCGAAGGCAACACAGGAGCAGGCCGGTGCATCTACAAGGGTAACAGAGGCATCAGAGAGAATTTCGCATTCCATCCGTCAGATCGCCAAGGCAACAAAGGATCAGGCCTCAGGAAGCGATCTCATACAGCAATCCGCAGAGATGCTCAAACAGTTCTCTCTCCAGGTTCACAGGGCCACGGCAGAGCAGGCCAAGGGAAGCAGGCAGATCTCCAAGATGGCCGAAGAAGTGAATTCTTCCGTTCAAAAGATAGACAAGGTCACACATAAACATCGGAAGGAAAGCGAACAGGCCCTTCAGGCAATAAAACAAAGCATCTCTCTCATAGAGGAAAATCTAAACGCTGTCAAAGGCACAATGGGGGTCGTAGATGAGCTTGTTGAACTGGCAGCGGTCTTCAACGAAGAGGTCAGCCGCTTCACCCTCTAATTAGAGAAACTCATCATATATGGGTGGGCCTTTTATCTACGAGATACTCGGCCTTGATCCCTGTCTTCTGAAAGAGTTCCCCCTCCAACGCCTTCTCATCTACCTCAAAGACAACCTTGTCAGGGGTCACCTCTGTCACTGCCTTCACGTGATCCTTGATCCTCTTCTCCACAACCTCCCTGGTCTCCCCCTGCCTGAGGACCACCCGCACCAAAATCACATCCCTGGAGAACTCGTCCCCGGGGACCTCCTTGTCCAGTATAATCCGGAAGGATGACACCCCCTCTGTGTCCCTCACAGCGCTAATCAGGTCCAAAAGGTTCACCCTCGTCCCCTTGATCTTCGTGAAATCCTTAACAGCACGGCAGATGGACCCAAAAAGCAGGGGGGCTGTCCTATCGCAGAAGCGGCACTTCTCCCAGCGTATCCCCCCCCTGACGAGGTCACCGGTCCAGTAGCGGATAAATACCGTCCCCCTCCACCCGATGTGGCTGAAGACAAGGACGCCGGGCTTCCCCTCCCCCACAGGCATCCGGGTCTCAGGATCAAGAAGCTCCCAGAAATAGAACTTGGGATTGAGGTGGATCCCGCTGTCCTCCTCGCACTCCATAAATGCCCACTTGACCTCTGTCATCCCAAATGACCCGATCACCCTGAAACCGGGATGAACGCCAAGCTCACGCCCCCTATCCTTGAAATACTGCTTGAGCGTGGGGGACACCGGCTCCCCACCCATGAAGACCCCCTTCAGATGGTGCAAGGGCTTGATCTCCCCCCTTTTGAGCATCTCCACTGCAGTGCGCAGCCAGTAGGTCATATAGGATGGGACAGCGGAAATGCTATCAAACTCCTGCTGGGAGAAGATGCGGATCTGCTCCTCCGTGGGAATAACCTTTCCCCCGCAGGAATCAAAGGACGCCATCCCTGTTAGAAACTTGGAGATGACAGCCTGGAAAAAGGCGAGATGGGGGGTGCCGGGGAAGACATTGAAATTCTTGCTGTCCCATTCAACACGCGGCCTGTTAGGATCGGGATTGTCCGGCTCTGTAAAGATAGAGGATGCAAGCTCCGGAAGAACATAGAGGAAGTCATGGTATGTATAGGTGGCAGGGGTTGGATCCCCTGTGGTGCCGGCACTGGCATGGAAGTGGATCGGCATCCATTCCCAGGCAGCCCTTCTCCCTACCTTTCCCTGGAAAAACGGCATCTTTCTGAACAGATGGGCATAATCCTTCGGCTTGTTGAACAGTGCCTGATAGATGTATCTCAGGAGATGCTTAACATGAATCCGTTCCGTGTCATATGGTATCTTGTCCTCCCTCCCAGGGAACTTTGGCTGAAGGATGAAGGCGCGGGGGTCAGGACGGTAATCAGCCTTTGTAACCACAGGAAGTTTCAGGAAATCGTCGTATCCCCTGATATCCCCCGGCTTGAGTCCGAGCTCCAGATACCTTTTTCTCAGGAAGGGATGGTAAGGAAAGATGTATTCCCGGATATATTTGAAGAGGGATTTCAGGCTCCTCCTCCTTTGTTCATCCGGGCTCAGACGATAAAAATCTCTCATTGAAGTGGTTTTTATACTACCAAACTACTTGACCAAAAGTCAATTTCATGGTGGTATAGTCAAAATGCAGTCCAAGGCCGAAAGGAGGAGAACTAATGCCGGTTGATCCAAAATTCAAAGGGAAAAAGTATCCGATATACAAGTACGAAGTAGGGCTGGAGAAGGTCAAAGAGTATGCTATGGCCGTCGGGGATTTGAATCCCCTCTATGTGAACGAGGAGGAGGCAGCCAAGTCTCCCTATGGAGGGATCATAGCTCCACCAACATTTGCAGCCGTCTATGCAAGGGGGCCCATTGGCACTTTGCTATTTGACTCAGAGCTTGGCCTCAACCTGCCCATGCTTGTCCATGGAGAGCAGGAGTTGGAATTCTTTGATGTTGCCAAGCCAGGGGACGTAATCCTAACAGAGGGTGAGATCCTGGACATCTATGAGAAGGTGTCGGAAAAGGGCGCGCTGGATTTCGTGGTGGCTGGAACAACTTCCCGGAGGAAAAAGGATAACAAGGTTATTTGCAAAGGGAAGTGGACCTTCGTTATTAGGAGGTAAACATGAAAAATATCTCTGGAATAAAGGTTGGGGACGAATTCTCTCTCCAGAAGGAGTGTGATAAATACAGGCCCATCTACTATGCAGGGGCAAGCGGTGATTTCAACCTCATCCACATTGACCCTGAATTTGGGAAGGCGGTTGGCCTGGGAGGCAACATCCTTCAGGGACTGTGCACATACGCCTGGGTCTCCCAGACCGTAACAGACTGGATAGAGGACCCGGGACGGCTCAAGAAACTAAGGGTCCGATTCAGGTCCCCTGTGCGGCCGAACGATACTATAACCATAAAGGGCAAGGTGACCTCTAAGGAAGGAAAAAAGGTCTCCTGTGAGCTTTCAGGCGCAAATCAGGATGGGGCCGATGTGATCACAAACGGCCTCGCTGAAATAGAGATTTCCTGATAGGGGTTTGGACCCGGCCTATGCCCGGCCGGTGTTTGCGAGCAGCTCGGCGGCCATGGCTGAGAATGCCATGATCGTGAGCTGTGGATTCACGCCGAGGTTGGTCGGAAGAGCACTTGCATCGGTAATGAAGAGTCCGGGCACCTCGTGGCACTCAAAACCCGGTCCCACCACAGAGCTCGCAGGGTCCGCACCCATCCGGCAAGTCGCGAACAGGTGCGTAGCTACTGAGAAATATCTCCTTGGATCTGGAGGAATGTTGTTCAGCTCCTCCAGATCCTCGGGTTTCGTGACCTCATCAGGCATTCCATAGATCCCGGGATACACGGCCTCAGCGCCTGCTGCAAAAAACATTTTTCCAATGATCTTCGCACCCTCAAACATCACCCTCACATCCCTTGTTGTAAAACGAAATGAGATGCGCGGAGCAATCAAGCCGGGCCTCACCCGTCCCTTGCCCTCGGCCTTCAGGGCCACACCCCAAACAGCAAGCCTGGGCATCTCTTTCAGCCGTTTCACCCAGTCCTTCCCTATACCGGGTATACGAACCATCAAGATCTCCGGCGGCAAGGACAGAGTCTCTATCTTGAATCCCTGCTCACGGTAGTGAGTGGTTTCATATCCCTGGGTAGCTCCTACCCACGACCGCACCTCTTCGGGAAACCGTGCTGCCACCGACACACCCGGATGGGCCATGAAGTGTTCACCTGCGTTCTTCCTTGCAATTCCATGCCTGATGAGAAATATCGGTGAATGGATGGCCCCGGCAGCAAGGACCACGCCCCTTCGTGCCCTGACCGTGAGGAACGCCCCTTCCTTCTTCCCTTCTGGTTCAATGAGCCTTCCCCTCACCCCGACAGCCCTTCCTCCCTCCAGAAGCAGCTTATCGGCGCGGCACAGGGGGTGCAGACGGGCACCGTGCTTGATGGCATCGGGAATGTAGGAGTTTTCCATGCTGAGTTTCCGTCCATGGGGGCATCCGGAGATGCAAAGCGCGCTCCCCTCGCAGTCCTTTTCGTTCCTTTCTATGGGCCGGCCGGCCAGCACAAGCTTCTTGCATGCAAGCTCCATGAGCTTGTTGTTCATGCCCATGATTTCGGGCTGCGTTGGCCTGACGTTAAGCTCTTTCTCAAGCTTTGCAAACGCCCTATCAAGCGTCTCATCGGTAAGCGGAGAACGGGGTCCGAAGATTCCCTTCCATTCCTTCCATACCTTATCCGGAATCCTCCAGCAGATGGCAGAATTTATAGTAGTTGTTCCGCCGACACAGCACCCCTGAATGATTGGCACAAGGGACTGCCCTGCGGCAAAGGTCATGGAGAGGTCACGGATCAGCAGCTTTGTCGAATCCCAATAATCAGGTGTAAATTGCCCGGCCTTGACAGCAGGCCCCTCCTCAAGGATCACCACATTAAACCCTGCCCTTGTTAGAATGGAAGCAACCGGCGCACCTCCGGCGCCGCTACCGATGATGCAGAAATCGCACTCCTCCTCTCCTCCCTGTCGAAAGAGGCCTGCATCAAACCCTACCTCTTCGGGACGAAGATCGCCAATCAGGTTTCTCGACCCGCCATGGGCGCGTGCCGGTATTTGAGGTTTTTCTTTGACGTAGCCAATGGATTTCTGAAATTGTTTGTCCCCTCCGTATCCAATACATGCAACCATCTTGAGGAGGATAATTGCCTGACGGATGGGATACCATTTATGCTTTTCCAGTACCTTCATATAACGTTCGCGATCCTCGTCGCTCAAGCCCCCGACCGTTTTCAGCTTGTAAATGAATAACACCGGAGCCAGGAAAAAGAACCCGAACAACGCCCTTATACCTATGGAACCCAGGACGGGATAGGTCTTAAGGTAATCATTAAGGAATGCATAAATAGAGGAGCGCTCAAGGGGCGGATTCTGGACATCGGGCAGTAGGGCCGAGAAAACCTTTTTATAGATTGACGAGGTCAATTAAGGAGTCTTGGAACGAGGGGAACTCGTGGGTGGGCCTCAATGGCCCCTTTCGCATGCGAAGCAAAATAGATGAACATCCACACATTTATTCCATCCCATAAAAAGATCAGGAAAAATGCGGGAAAGTGCATGACGAAGATAAATACAATTAGATTGCTCAAAGAGCACAAACCCTTCATAAAGCAAAGAGGAACGAGCACAGGATAAAATTGTTTCAGGCCAAGTTGGAGTAGGAAACACATGAAGGCAAGGGTCATAACATTCCCTACGGCAAGGATCCTCCATACGATTGATTGCTCTGAGACAGGATAGCTCGTCACTCCAAAGATTGCCCCCATACGGGCGAAAGACGCTATCGCTACATCCGGGGTGAAAGCATAAGAGAGCGAGGGGAAGAAAAAATGGATTGTAAGAAAGCTGAATATGATCTGGAAATTGCGGTATTCCTTGTTTTTCTGATTCCAAAAAGAAGATAGCCAGTTCATGCCGTTAGATACCGGTTCTGACCCTTCTTGGCTCAATTATGAAGGGCGGGGAGAAATCCTCCAGGGGAGTGGGCTCTGAGTTCAGTGAAGAGACATGAAACATGACCTTTACCATAACATTTTCCTCCTGTATATGCATCCTTCTGGCATAAAGGGCGGATTTGAACCCCTCCTCCTTTGACCAGGAATATTCTTCATCATCATAGCACCTCTCAAGATGGGCCGCTTCGTGGACAACGAGGAGTGCAAGCTCAAGAGGGTCCTTTTTCAGGCCAGGAAGACTCAAAACAACTGCTTTCACGAAATCGCACCGGCTCCCACCAAGGCATTGTGCGGTTCTCAAGGGACACTTCATTACATTCCCAATAAGGACAAACAGGTCAACATTGTTATGAACATAGGCAAGATATCCTGACAGGTCGAGCAGGCGGATGGCCTCAAACACAATGGGCTCATATCCCTGGCGCACATAATGGATAATTTCCTTCCTGTCCGCGGGGCTGTCGCGACGGCCTCCCGCCCTCTTCCTCGCAATCCCCTCAAGAACGCTTATGCTCTCATCTGGAAGAACCAGCACAGTAGCAGGTTCTCCTGAATCAATCCGATGAATATAGCGGATATGATAGGGCGTCCCGGAGAGGGTGTTCATCACTTCTTCCATTGCTTGATACCTATCACTCGCATCTATGCTGAACCATCCCCATATTTTAAGCGGGGCCTGCGGAGTATCGGACATCACCCTGAGGGGAAACAAGATAATAGAGACAAGAAGAAGCCAGGAAAATGCCTTCATTCTGTCCGCCAGTATATCCTTTATCACATCCCTAAACAACAAGTTTGCCCTTTAATAAAGCATCTCTTTTCCTGTGATAGAAGAATATCTTCTCTGGGTCATTGCGAGGCTAAAATTTTGTCATTGCGAGGAATCCGCCTCTGGCGGATAACGAAGCAATCCCGGGGATTCCTCATTCCATTCGGAACAAGCTCCGCAATCTCATAATTCATTGACAAGTAGTATTCATCATCGTCATTGAAAAGAAACAGAGGAATTCTGTAGGGAAGGTTGGTCTTTTAAGCTGATTTCGTCTTTTCCTGATAGGAAACGAGAGACCGTAATGCTTTGTTGACAGCCTCCGTTGTAGAGAACACTTTTGCAACATCGGGATCGAGCCGCACCACATTGGTACCTCCTGCATAGCGCCTGGCATATTTGCCCCGAACGCCCGTACGAAAATCGTATTCGGACAGCATCTCTCTCGCTTTCGCTCCCGGCTTTTTACTTACCTTCTTCATAGGCTTTCCTTTCTTTCCTCGTTGCCACCCTTGCACTAATAATACGAATCGTCTCTCCTCTATCAGAGTGTACCACAACCAGAGTCCGTCCACCACTGGTCTGTCCAATAGTGACAAACCGCTCCTCGATATGCTCTGAAGAGAGCGGATCAGAAATTGTCAATGACAGGGGGTCCCCAAAGACCGTCGCCGCTTCCTCAAAGGACACCCCATGCTTCTGGAGATTCCCCTTCGCTTTATGTTCGTTCCACTCGAATTGTAATCCCATATCCGTCCTCTATTCGCTTTCTATACCGTGAAAGAGAGTAGATGGCAACAAAATCTCAGTCCCGGCTCGGCTTTATCATGAAATACCACATCTTCCTGTTACTCCCCTGTATCCCTGTCAATCTCCCGATGCCATTGCTCACAGGAATATTGTGAGAATTCGCCACATCACAAAAAATAATTATCGAAATGTTTTTCGGTATATTGAGACAATTAGGGATGAAACGGCCTCCAGGCCAATTATTACCCAAAAAGCCAATAATAAAATATGCCACCATGAGTGATTTGGATCTAACCAGGCAAGTGGATTGGACAATAAAAATATTCTTACTACCAAACTATTTTCTGGATAAAAACTCGCTATTACTCCCATACTTACAAATACAACTCCAACCAAAATTGTTCCTACCCATAGAAATATTCTCTTCTTCTTGTGTCCACGTGTTATTTTTTCAAATCCACTCCCAACTCCAAAAATAACTGCTGCGGAAATAGAATATATAAGGAAAGGGGCCAGAAGAACACCGATTACATATATTACAATCAATAATAAAGAAACTGCTCCATCCTTCAATTTTTGAGTCGACCAGAAACGAAGCTTGGTTATCTCTTTAGAAGCCACTCAATTTTCTCAATACTTTATAAAAAAAATACCCTGCCGTGCCTGCTCCACATACTGCTCCGGGTGGTGGAGGGGTTACTTGAAACGGACGGAGCAGAACTTCCTCTTGCCGACCTTGAGCAGGCATTTACCCTTGACAGGAAGCTTCTCGTTTATATCTTTGGCGCGCCTCCCGTCAACATCCACTCCCCCCTGCTGGATGAGTCTCCTTGCCTCTGAGCGGCTCGAGCACAACCCTGCCTCCACAAGCAGAAGAGGAAGGGGTATTGAGCCCTCCTTGCATCTGATCTCCACGATGGGACAATCCTTAGGCACCTCCCTCCTGGAGAACACACTATCAAACTCATCATGGGCCTTTTTGGCATCTTCCAGCGAGTGAAAGCGCCCCACAACTTCCTCGGCCAGCCGCGCCTTAACATCCATTGGATGGAGGGAGCCTTCCTTTACCTGTGCCTTCAGCCCCTTAATATCAGTGATTGAAAGGTCGCTCAGGAGCTCATAATACCTCCACATGAGATCGTCGGAGATGGACATGATCTTCCCAAACGCCTCCATAGGCGGGTCGGTAACGCCGATATAGTTACCCAATGACTTGCTCATCTTCTCTGTGCCGTCAAGGCCCTCAAGCAATGGCAGCGTCATCACAACCTGGGGCTCCTGGCTGTAGCGCTCCTGGATCGTCCGGGCCATAAGCAGGTTGAATTTCTGATCCGTCCCTCCCAATTCCACATCGGCAGATAGTGCCACCGAGTCATATCCCTGAAACAGCGGATAGAAGAATTCCAGAAGGTTGATGTCCCTGCCCTCTGTATATCTTTTCTTGAAATCGGCGCGCTCAAGCGTCCTGGCGACTGTCTGCTTTGATGCAAGCCCGATGAACTCCAGGGGTGTCATTTTCAGGAGCCATTCGCTGTTGAACCTGACCTCGGTCTTTTTGGCATCCAGAATCTTAAATGCCTGCTCCTTGTAGGTATTGGCGTTCTTCACTATCTCTTCCCTCGTCATGGGCTTTCTCATCTCATTCTGGCCGGTGGGGTCGCCAATCATGGCTGTGAAGTCACCGATGAGAAAAACAATCCTATGGCCGAGATCCTGAAACTGTCTCATCTTCTGAAGGAGAACGGTGTGGCCGAGGTGAATATCGGGTGCGGTAGGGTCGAATCCCGCCTTGATTATCAGGGGTTTCCTGTCGCGGAGACTTCTCTGGAGTTTCTTCTCCAAACCCTCCTCCGGGATGATCTCTACTGTACCCCTTTTAAGGATATCGAACTGCTCCTGGACGTTCTTATTCAAAGGAGTTTCTCAATGCAGTCAACCGGGCACACCTCAATGCACTTGGGGCCGCCTTCATCCTTGCACTCTGTGCATTTAGATTTATCTATCACATAAATATCCCCTGTGGCAATACAGTTCCGCGGGCATTCGGTCTCACACACGCCGCACGCAATGCACTCTTTCGTAATTGTCATTGCCATCGTTTGCGCCTCCTTTTTCACTTACATGCGACCAATATCCGTCCAGGCGATAAAGTCCGGCTCCCCGCGCCGATAAAAGAGCTTCCTGATATTCCTCGATCGTGATCCCGCGATCCAAAGGGGGATGGCGAAAAGCCTCATAGCACGGCCTATATTGGTCCATGACATTTACATAAGTATCAGGGGAGAGCTCATCGGCAAGAAACCTCATGGCCTCTTCCGTGCCCGCAAGCCCCCCGGGAAGAACAAGGTGCCTCACCAGGAGCCCACGGACTGCAACGCCTGTGTTGTCCAAGACAAGTTCTCCCACCTGGTGATGCATCTCTTTCAGGGCTGCCTTGACCTTTTCCGGATAATCCTTTGCACTCGAGAACTCCCTTGCCGGCTCGCTGCCCGTATATTTAATATCGGGCATATAAATGTCCACAATGCCATTAAGAAGCTTAAGGGTGTCCACAGATTCATATCCTCCGCAGTTATACACGAGTGGGACCCTGAGCCCCCCTTCTATGGCATGGGGAAGGGCCTCAAGGATCATCGGGGTCACGTGTGTGGGTGTCACAAAATTGATGTTGTGGCACCCCATGCCCTGGAGCTTCAACATCATCTCAGCCAGCATCCGCGGGGTCACCTCCACACCATGCTCCATGTGGCTGATGTCGTAGTTCTGGCAGAAAAGACAGCCGAGGTTGCAATGGGTGAAAAATATTGTCCCTGAGCCGGACCGGCCCACAAGCGGCATCTCCTCCCCGAAATGCGGGCCGATGCTGGACACAACAGCACACCGTCCGGTCTTGCATACCTTGGTCTCTCCCTTGAGCCTGTTGACCTTGCACTCCCTGGGACACACTGTGCACTTTTCGAGAAGGGACAGGGCCTTCTTAATCCTCTTCTCAAGCTGACCGTCCTCATGAAGCGCTATGTATGACGGATAATTTTTCACAGAAGCTTCTCAAGAAGTCCAAAGTTTTTTCGCGCCGAACCACGGCGGCTGAGGATTGCCTTGCGTGCCAAAGCGCCCTTCCTTAAATATTCCTCCTGGTCCTCCAAGGCCTTCAGCACCTCGGTCTTTAGCTCCACTGCGTCCCTCACCTCTTTCCCCCCTCCGGATGACAGAAGAAGCTCGCGTGCCTCCTTGAAGCTCTCCATGTACGGGCCAAAAAGGACTGCCTTCCCTGCAATGGCTGGCTCGAGCACATTGTGCCCGCCTATAGGGACAAGGCTCCCCCCCACAAAGACAGCCCGTCCAAGTGAATAGAGCGCGGAAAGCTCGCCTATCGTGTTCAGAAGTATGACCTCTTCTGTGAGGGTCTCAGCCTCCCCCCTGCTGTCAAGCTCTGTCCTCTTCACATATTTGAACCCGGCACGGTTCACCTCGGCGGCAACCTCATCCATTCTATCAAGATGCCTCGGTGCCAGAAGAAGCCTGGCCCTGGGGCGCAACTTGATGATCTCCCTGAATGCATCAAGTATAAGGGACTCTTCGCCCCTGTGTGTGCTTCCTGCGACAAAAAGCTCAAATCCCTGAAGGCTTTTCCCGATCGAACCATCTGCAGAGGCTTCCTTGTCTGCAGGGCAGAGGAAATCATATTTCATGTTGCCGGTAACAAGGATATTTTCACAATTGACCCCAAGTGCAGCCAGTCTCTCCCTGTCACCCTCGGACTGAACGCCGGCTGCAACAAATGCCTTCAGAACCCTGCCGAACAGGGATCTGAGTATTTTATACCAGCGGAACGATCTCTCCGAGATCCTTCCGTTGAGCAAAAGCACAGGAATGTTGTTTCTTATCGCCGCAAAAAGAAAATTCGGCCAGAATTCCGTCTCCAGGATGACGATCGCCCTGGGCCTGATGGCCTTCATGGCCCTATTGATTATCAAGGGCAGATCAAAGGGAAGCAGGAAAATTATCCCTGCATCCTTGTAGCTCTTCCGTGCCATATCCATTCCGGCCAGGGTCATGGTGGAAATGGCAATATCGCTCAGGGGCAGCTTTTTCTTGGCCTCCCTCAGAAGGGGTTCAAGGGCCTTCACCTCTCCAACAGAGGCACAGTGGAACCATACCCGTTTCTGCTGCCGGGCAATCAGTCCGAGCCTGTGGGAGAAAACCCTCCTGTATCTCGGGCTGATCATGGCCCTGAAGAACATGTAAGGAAACGCCAGGATAAATACGATGCGCAGGATAAGGGTATAGATGAAAAGCATAAGGTTTACCCGTTTTGGCCGAAGAACTCGTCTACTCTTCTGGAAAGCTCCGTAAGCCTTTCCCCGAGAAGCTGGGTGTCACTTTCAATATCCCCGCCCACCTTGATCGGATCCCCGTAGATCACCATTGCCCTGCTGAAGGGAATGGGGATCTGGTATTGATCCCAAGTCCTTTTCACAACCCAGAAATGCTCAGCCCTGCCCGAGACAGGGACAATGTCACAGCCGGTTTTATCTGCAAGGAAAATGACCCCGGGCTTGATTGAATGGAACGGACCACGTGGGCCATCTACAGCAAATAGAGTCCCATATCCCTCGATAATCTTCCTCTTCAACTCAACCAGGGCCCTCACTCCCCCTTTAGAGGAGGAGCCCCTGACCACCACGTAGCCAAATCTCCTCAGGACGCCGGCCAGGATCTCTCCGTCCGCGCTCGTGCTGGCCAACGCTGCGATCTTCAAACGCCTGTGCAGGTGATACATGATGAACTGCTCCCCGTGCCATATCGCAAAGATGACCGGTTTTCCTCCACTTCCTACCCTTGCCAGGATTTCGGCGTTGATCCTCTTGATCCTGAGGGTTCTACTCAGGATTGTAGCAACCAACCAGCCAACAGATGGACCAAGCTGTAATTTCAAATAGCGGAAGAGTCTTTTAGGCCATGGCCTCACGCCAGGGCCCTCTTTCTCCCCGCATCTCCATGCTTTTTACGAAGCCTCAGAACCGGCCCCTTGAATTGCTTTGCGTGGAGCCTAAAGTATTCTCCGCGCTTTTTAAGGAGGTCCTCGTGTTTCCCTATCTCTACTACCCTTCCTTTCGAGAGCACGATTATCCTGTCTGCATTTCTCACTGTGGATAGGCGATGAGCAATGACAAATGTTGTCCTGCTTTTCATCAGGACTTCAAGGGCCTTCTGGACCTCCTCCTCCGATTCTGAGTCAAGAGACGATGTCGCCTCATCCATAATCAGTATTGGGGCATCTTTGAGAATCGCCCTGGCAATTGCAAGTCTCTGCCTCTCTCCCCCGGAGAGCTTCACCCCTCCCTCCCCGATCATGGTGTCGTATCCATTAGGAAGAGCACTGATAAAATTATGGGCATTGGCCGCCTTCGCAGCGCTGATTATTTCTTCCTCTTTCTTCTGAATGTCTCCATAGGCAATGTTATTCCTAACAGTATCATTGAAGAGTATGACCTGCTGGGTGACTATGCCGATCTGATTGCGAAGAGAGCTAATGGTGGCATTATTGAGCTTGACCCCGTCTAACAAAATTTCTCCCTTCGTAACATCATAGAACCTCAAGAGCAGGTTCATCAGGGTGGACTTTCCCGCACCGCTCATCCCGACCAACGCCACATTCTCCCCTCTTTTCACTGAGAAGGAGATATCCCTGAGGACCCAATCCTTTTCATATGCAAAGGACACATCCCTGAACTCCACAGACTTGGCGATCGGCATAATACCAACAGCGCCGGGCGCCTCCATGACCTCTCCCGGGGCATCAAGGATTGCATATATCCTCTGGGCTGCTGCAAGGCCCTCCTGGACTGTATTGTTGACCCCGCTGAGGTTCTTAACCGGTTGATACAGCATAACGAGCGCAGTGAAAAATGAAACGAAATTTTCTGGTTTGAGGTCGCCGTGGGATATCCTGTATCCCCCATACCAGAAGGCAGCGATAAGACCCAGCACCGTTATGAACTCCATCAGCGGAACAAAAACCGCATAGGTCCTGATCCCCTTCAGGACATTCAAAAGCAAATTGCGGGTCTCCTCCTGAAATTTTCTCCCTTCGTATTTCTCCATCCCAAACGCCTTCACAACCCTAATTCCTGTAAAGGTCTCGTGCATAAGGGTGGATAGGCGGCCGTATGTCTCCTGGCTGCGCGTAGTGACCCTTCTAAGCCTTTTGCCAACATTGACTATGATCAGAACGGCACCCGGAAAGACGCAAGCAGACAATGCCATCATTTTCCAATCAAGGAAAAAGGCCAGGGACAGGAGCGCTATGACTGTAAAGCCATCCCTGAGGATGATGGTGGGCGCAGTCGTGACAGCGCCCTGGACAAGATAGACATCGCTGGTGATCCTCGACATGAATTCCCCAGTTGATGTCTTTGTGAAAAAATTGAGCTGAAGATACTGAATATGCTGGTAAAGGGTGTTCCTCAGATCGTTGATCACACTCTGGCCCACAGAACCCATGAGATATGCCTGGCCAAAGTATGATGTCCCTTTCACCAGGGAAATAATGAACAGAACAATGGGGAAGTAGTAAAACAGACTCTCTTTTGGAAAGGTCATGAGAAACTTGAGCGGGCCTATCAATGTTGGCATTGTTTTCCCAGACGATACAAGATAGGTGACAAATGGACCAACCAGCGATGCAAGGGCAGTGGTTGAGGCCGAGAGGATGATCATGAGGACCATGGCCGAGGCAAGCCTCTTCCAATAAGGTCTTACATTTTTCAATAGTCGTAGATATAGTTTCATATTCCTACCAACATTCTCCTCAATTTATATCATAGACAAAATGATATCGGCAACACGGCTGGAAGCCCCGGTTTGGCCAATAGGCTCACTTAGGGCGGAAACCGCCGCCTTCAGATCCTCTTTTATCTTCAAGCACATTGCTTCATCGCTTATGATCCTGTGTGCCTCCTCGGCGATCCTTTCGGGCGAGACATCTGACTGGACAAGCTCGGGGACGATCCTCCTGCCTGCAATCAGGTTCACAAGCCCCATATCCTTCACTGAGACGAGCAACCTGGCAAGCCAGTAGGAAATGGGGGACAGTTTGTAGATGATGACCATTGGTGTGCCAGCCAGAGCGGCTTCCAGGGTGATCGTGCCTGACGCCACTATTGCCAGAATAGAGGCATGAAGGGCCTCGGCTACCATACCATGGATGACCCTCACTTCCCCCTTCCCTTCATTAGAAGGAAACCCTGGTGCCAGCGGCATGACAAACTGCAAATCGGGCATTTTCTTCCTCAGAATCTCTGCGGTGTCCAGAAGGACCGGGGACGATCTCTCCACCTCTTTTGACCTGCTCCCGGGCAATAGGGTAATTATCCTTTTTTTTTCGTTGAGGCCTGTTACGCTGAAGAATTTTCCCATGTCCGGGCTCGGCATCCTCTCAAGAAGGGGATGGCCGACATAGTCAACCCTGACACCGGCCTTTTCGTAGAAAGGGACCTCAAACGGAAGAATGACCGCCATCCTGTCCACGCACCTTGCGATCTTCTTTATCCTTCCCCCTCTCCATGCCCATACCTGCGGACTGATGAAATAGAGGACAGGGATACCCCTTTTCTTCGCCGCACCTGCAAGAAAGAGATTGAAATCGGGAAAATCCACCAGCATTACCAGGTTGGGGCGCTCTGTATCCAGACTGCGCCGGAGAAGGCGATATGCCCGGGCAAGGGAGAAAAACTTCTCTGCCACCTCTGTGAGGCCGACAACGGAGAGCCCTGAAGAGTCCCAGAGAGGGCGGAAACCGGCCTCCTTCATCCTTGCACCCCCAAGCCCGAAAAACTCAATTGACGGGTCCCTTTTCCTGACAGCCCTGATGACCCCGGCAACGTGGAGGTCTCCGGAAACATCCCCTGTGGAGATGAGGACCTTCTTCATTGGAGCCTTAAAGAGAAAATTTTTCTTTCAATGCCCTTCCCATGGATTGCTTGAGGGACTTGAGGATCTTGAAAGCGCCATCAAGTGCCCGCCGTCCATCCAGTCCGCTGACTGCAGGTGGGGCCCCTGTCCTGACGCTTTTCACAAAGCTCTTGATCTCCTCATTAAGGGGGTCTTTTTTCTCACATTCCAGCATCTCCATGCTGATCCGGTGAAAACCACCCTTTGTCTCGCTTGGGATCCTCCTGCAAACAATGACCTGCTGGGTATTATGGTCAATGGAAAAATAGGTGTCGGGTTGGAAGATCCTGAGCTTCCTCATCCTCTCCCGCGAGACCCTGCTTGCAGTTACATTGGCAACACACCCATTCTTGAACAGAATCCTGGCATTGGCTATATCAATCTTATCCGTGACCACTGGGACACCTACGGCGTGGATCCACTTGATGTCCGAATTCACAATGCTAAGGATGATATCAATGTCATGGATCATCACATCGCGGACAACATCCACATCAAGAGACCTCTGGGGAAATTCGCTGAGCCTTGTGGATTCTATGAAGCCCGGCGTCGTTATCATGCCCCTGACAGCCACGACAGCAGAATTGAACCTCTCCAGATGACCAACCTGGAGGACGGCTTTTGTCTTTTTTGAAAGCCCTATGAGCCTGTCTGCCTCATTGAGGGTGGTGGTCATGGGTTTCTCAAGGAGGACATGCACTCCGCGTCTCAGGAAATCCCTTGCCACCTTGTAATGATCCTCTGTTGGGACAACAACGCTTACGGCGTCAACCTTGCCCAAAAGCTCGCGATAATCCGTATATGCCTGTGTCTGAAATCTCTTTGCGATCTCTGCTGCCCTCTCCGGCCTCATGTCTGCGACAGCGGTCAGGCTTACTTCGGGGATAGAGGCGTATTTCTCGCAATGGTATACGCCATGATGGCCAACGCCAACGACGCCGACCCTCAGTCCTCCCATTCCTCCTCCGCACTGGATGAAGGACAAAACCCCCTCTTCGATCCCTCCATGAATGAAAGGAAATGCTGGACTTCAGGAGCTGGACCGGCCTCGCTCCGCGCCTTCTCAAGGGCATCCTTCCTGGTGAGCCCCGATCTGAAAATGATCCTATAGATTTGTTTGAGCTGTTCTACCGTTTTAGGGGGTATTTTTTTCCTTCTGAGCCCTATGGAATTCATGCCGAACAGCTTTGCCCTGTCTCCTGCTGCCAGCGTGTAGGGCGGAACATCCCTGCCTACCCTGGCCCCCCCTGCGATCATGGCAAGAGAGCCAATCCTGACAAATTGATGGGCGCCTGCCATCCCCCCAAACACTGCATCATCCTCCACAAGAATATGGCCGGAGAGACCAACAAGATTGGCCATTATCACCCCGTTCCCCAGCAGGCAGTCATGGGCGATATGGCACATGATCATGATGAAACATCCGTTTCCGATTCCTGTCCACCCTTTCCCCTGCGGGGTCCCCCTGTTAATTGTGACATATTCCCTTATTAGATTTTCATTCCCGATCTCAACCCTTGTCTCCTCTCCCTTGTATTTAAAGTCCTGGGGAGGGGCCCCAATGGAGACAAAGTGGGATATCCGGTTGCCCTGTCCTATCGTAGTCCATCCCTCTATGACCGTATGGTGTCCGATGGAGGTGCGATCCCCGATCCTTACATGCTCACCGATCACAGAATACGCCCCTATCTCAACACCCTCTCCGATTTCAGCCGATGGATGGATGATGGCCGTGGGATCGATTTTCGTGATAGGGCTCATGGTTTATCCACAAGGGAAGTCATCATCTCTGCCTCTGCCGCAACTTCACCGCCTACTGCGGCCCTGCACTCCAGGCGCCAGAATGTCCCATGCCTCTTCAGGATGGAGATCTCCAGGCGAAGCTGATCTCCCGGCCTTACGGGCTTTCGGAACCTCACATTGTCCAGCCCTACCAGATACATACCTTTTCCCCGTGTCCCCTCCGGATCGGTTTCAGAGATAAGTATCCCTCCCATCTGGGCCATAGCTTCCAGAATCAGGACCCCGGGCATCACTGGCTGGCCCGGGAAATGCCCCTGAAAATACGGCTCGTTGAAGCTGACATTCTTGTATCCCACCCCTCTCTTTCCCTTCTCCAGCTCCTCCACCCTGTCAACGAGTAGGAACGGATACCTGTGTGGAAGGATCTCAAGGATCCTATCGATCTTTATACCTTCTTCTTTCATTTTCTTTTCTCCTTCAGCATCTCTTCAATCCTCCTCTCAAGTGCAGCAAGCCTTCTCCTCAGGTCCGGAAGAAACTGGAAGGAAGCCACTGCTTTGAGCCATTCCCTGTGCGGAAAGGCAGGGCTTCCGGAAACTGCATTGTTGGCGGGAACATCGCGGACTACACCCGATTGGGCCCCTACCATGACATTGTCCCCGATGACTATATGGCCAACCACGCCCACCTGGCCTGCAAGTATCACGTTGTTTCCGATCTGCGTGGAGCCGGATATCCCTACCTGGGCAATGATTATGCAATCCTCGCCGATCACAACATTGTGCGCAATCTGGACGAGGTTGTCTATCTTCGTACCCCTTTTGATGAGCGTCTTCCCCATGGTGGCCCTGTCAATGGTCGTGTTGGCTCCGATCTCCACATCGTCCTCAATCTCCACTATGCCTTCCTGGGGAATCTTCAAATGCCTTGTGCCATCCTGGGCAAAGCCAAATCCGTCGGATCCGATCACAACGCCGCTGTGGATGATGACCCTCTTCCCGATCCTGCAACGGGAATAGACAGAGGCATTGGCATAGATCACCGTGTCCTCCCCGACGGTGCAGCCTTCACCGATATGGACACCAGGATATAGCTCCACCCTGTCTCCTATCACAGCCCCCTTGCCGATATAGACCAATGGATGGATAACCACATCCTTGCCCATGACTGCCCCCGGGCTGAGGTGCGCAGACGGGGAAACGCCCGGCTCCCCTCTCCGTCTCGGATACAACAGGGACATGGTGCGGGCAAATGTCAGGTAGGGGTTGGCCGCAATCAGGAAGGAATGTCCGGACTCCTTCTTAATATCCAGGTCTGGGGATACTATGACAGCAGATGCCTTCGTATCCCTGAGCTTGGAAGCATACCTGGGATTGGCAACAAATGTAATCTGCCCGGGGCCTGCCTCATTAATGGGCGCTGTAGAATGAATTTCCACATCGCCGTCACCAACGATCTGACCCCCAACCTTTTCAGCAATCTCCCTTAGTCTCACTTTTTGCTTTTCTTGTTATACTGCTTGATTACATCGTCGGTAATGTCCATCTCATCAGGGGCATACAATGTGCTTCCCTTCTCGAGGATCAGGGTGTAGCCCTCCTTCTCAGCAAGAGACTTCAGGATCCCCTGGATATCCTGGGTAATCTTCTTCGTCAGATCCCTGTCCCTTTCCGACAGTTTCATGTCAGATTCCTGGACAAACTGTAGGAGCTCCTGCCTCTTGTTCTCGAGGGCCTCCAATTTCTCATTCCTGCTCTCCTCGCTGAGGATATTCATCTTCTTTTGCAGCTCGTCCTTCATCTTCTGAAACTCCTTTTTCTTCTCTTCGAGCGCAGATTTCTTCTCCTCGGCCTCTTTATCCAGCGCCTTCTTCGCCTGCTTCCCCTGCTCCGAGGTCAGGAATACCTTTTGAAGATCCACATAGACGATCTTCTCCTTGTCTGCCGCCCACGAGGACAGGGGGAGCAAACCCGCTACCAGTAAATAAAACACAGCTGTCTTTTTCATACACACCTCCCTTAGAAAAACGTTCCGATGGAAAACTCAAACACTGTATGCAGTTCTCCGGGAAGGGGCTTGATTGGGAACCCCCACTCGAAGCGGAAAGGGGCAATGGGCGTGAACCATCTGAACCCGACCCCCCATCCCTGTCTCAGTCTGACCAAGTCAATGGCCTCCTCCTCACCAAAGGCGTTTCCTGCGTCAAAGAAAATCAGACCCTTTATCTTCGCCTGCTCTATGATAGGAAACAGGAGCTCGCTGTTGAAAACCACCATCTTATTCCCACCGATGGTAAATGACGTGGTGGGGGATGAGGGATCTCCATCATAAGCGAGGACCCGCACCGTGGGGCCTAGTCTCCTATAGTAATAACCCCGCACAGAGTTGACTCCACCAACAAAATATCTCTCTGCAAAGGGAAGGGGTTCTCCTCCAATGCCCATTCCGTATCCTAACCGTCCGTTGAGCATAAAGACAAACTTCCAAAGTAGGGGAACATAGACGGTCCCGGCGGTATCACACTTCACAAAGTCAAAATCTCCTCCAATAATTCCTCCTCCCCCTTCCACCGTGACACTCTCTACGCTCCCCCTTGTAGTCTCCCAGGGATGGTCTTTCGTATCCCTGACGATTATTCCACTCAAACTGCTTGTCCGCCCGGGCCTGACGAAGGACGATGTCACACCCCTCACATCGGAGAACATCACATCCTCATACCTGTAGCTCAGATAAGCCTGGGTGAAATCCTCGATGCGGTATCCCCACCTCAGGCTCCCTCCCTTGCTTCTTCTCACATAATCCGATCCATATCTGGTCTCAGCCTCAAAGAGGTCAACCCCGAAATTCCACATTGAGTCCAAGAAATATGGGACAAAGTAGGAAACACTGTAGATCTGCCTAATCTCAGAGACCTGAAATGAAACACTTAGCCTGTGCCCCAGCCCCAAGAAATTGCCCAGTGACGCCTGTGTTGTGAAAAGAAATCGGTCTATGGAGCTGAAGCCCGCCCCTGCTGCCAGGCTCCCTGTCTGTCCTTCTTTCACCTTGATGGAGATATCGAGCTTTTCCTCCCTTGCTTCCTTTGCTGGAGCGGTTGTAAAATTCACATCCTCAAAAAACCCTGTGGCATAGACCCTCTGCCTGCTTAGCCTGAGGTCGGCGCCCCTGAGGAGCTTGCCCTCCTCAATCCTCAACTCACGCCTAACGACCTTATCCCGCGTCTTGGTGTTGCCGCTAACATCGATCCTGTTCACATAGACCAGCTTTCCCTTCTGGACAGAAAAGGTGAGATCCACAAGACGACGGGCCTCGTCAATCCTCGTCAGGGGAGTGACATTTGCGAAGGCATATCCTACATCGGCATACATGTCGGTGATATTAAAGAGGTCTTCCTGGACAAGGCTCCTGTTGAATACCCCTCCCTCAGTGGATTTGACCTTTTCCATAAGCTTATCCTTCTTGTAGATCAGTTCCCCCTCCAGATCAATATGCCCTATGGTAAACTGCTGGCCTTCCTCAAGCGGTATCGTGATGTATGTCCATTTCTTATCAGGACTCAGTGTCACCTGTGCGGTCATAACCTGGACCTGGATATAGCCATTATTGTAATAGTGCATGGCAACCTGGCTCACATCCCTGTCAAGCGCCGCCTCCTTGAATGTCCCCGAGCCTGAGATCCAGGAGAACCATCCTGCCTCTGAGGTCTCCATGGTTTTCCTCAGATCATCTGCACTGAAAGCCTTGTTGCCGATAAAAGAGATCCTCCTCACTCTGACCTTCTGGCCTTCCTCTATCCTGTATTCAACAATCACCTCGGTCTCGGCTGCAGGCTTGAGCACATATTCAACCGTGGCAAGATAAAATCCCTTGTCAACATACATATCCTGGATCTTTTTCACGCTTTCCCTGATGGCATTCAGATCAAGGAAGGCCCCCTTCTTAAAAGTAATGGCCTCCTGGATCTTTTCCAACTCGATCTCGTCGTTTCCAGAAATTTCTATATCTCTGACGATGGGCTTCTCCTCAACCCGGTAGATCAAGGCGATCCCCTCCGGCTTCTCCTCGCCGTGGACCTCTATGGAGTTGAAATAGCCAAGGGAATAAAGTGCCTTGATGTCCTCCTGGATCATAGGCAGTGAATAGCCGCTCCCCGCCTGTGTCTTCAGGGCTGCCTTGACGGCATCTGCCTCGATCCTGCGATTTCCTTCTACGGAAATGCTCAGAACCTTCTTCTCAGCCGGCCATGCAGTGCCCGCTTGAAGAACAAAGAACAACAGAAGGCATGGTAACCATATGGCCCTGCCTGCCATCCTTATCGATCCATCATCTTTCCGTCTTTGATCCTTAATTGCCTCGCCATCAACCCGGCGAAACCCTCATCATGCGTGGCAACAATTAGGGCCCTTCCCTTTTTCCCGCTCCATTCAATCAACAGTTCCTGGATCTTTTTACCTGTCTCTGAGTCAAGGTTCCCGGAAGGCTCATCAGCCAACAGCAGCAGCGGATCGAGGACAAGTGCCCTGGCTACAGCGACCCTCTGCTGCTCGCCTCCAGATAGCTCTCCAGGCCTGTGAAGAATTCTATGCCCCAGCCCAACCTCTTCCAGGACTCTCCGGGCCATCACCTCTGCCCTGCTCTTCTCAATTCCCTGGACAAGGGCCGGCATCATCACATTCTCCACGGCATTGAATTCAGGCAGGAGATGGTGGAACTGAAAAACAAACCCGACAAACCGGTTACGGACGCTGGCGAGTGCCTCCTCGTTATGTGCAGTAATGTCATCGTTCCCTAATAAAATCCGGCCCGATGTCGGCCTCTCCAGGGTCCCCATGATATGAAGGAGAGTGGACTTCCCCGCCCCTGAGGCGCCGAGGACCGCCAGCTTTTCACCGGGCATTATGGAAAGATCTATACCCCTGAGGACATGGATCTTGCCTTCACCCTCACCGAAATCCTTGCAAATATCCCTGAGCTCAAGAATAATATCGTTCTTCATTAGAAAACACGCTATCCTCTGAATGTCATAAAGTCAAACAACAAACAACACGGCTGCACAGCCGGATCAACCTATCATCAACAAGACGGAGCGCCCCGGGGCTGATTTTATCCTTGCCCTTGCTGCGGACATCCACAACACCACACACGCACCCGGCTCTAAGTCCAAACGTTGAGGCAACGGTCAGGAGCGAGGCTGCCTCCATCTCATAGTTGAGCACATGTAGCTTCTCCCATTCCCTGGTGGCGCCCTGAAACCTCCTGGGCACATATCCTGAAAATGAGTCTTTTCTCTCCTGGCCGGGATAGAATGTATCCGAAGACGCCGTGATCCCTACATGGAAGCGGAGGCCAAGCTCCTGAACCCCACGGATCAGCGCTGAAACCACTTCGTGGTCGGCGACCGCCGGATATTCAATGGGTGCATAATGTGTGGATGAGCCGTCAAGGCGAACAGCGCCCGTTGTAATGACCATATCTCCGATCCTCATGAATGGCTGAATCCCGCCGCAGGTCCCAACCCTGAGAAATGTCCTGACGCCGATCCTGGCAAGCTCATCAACAGCGATGGATGTTGACGGCCCTCCAATACCTGTTGAGGTCACAAGGACCGGTGTTCCTTTTACTTTGGCGACCCATGTGCGAAACTCCCGTTTATATGCAATCTCCATGGCCTTCGGATCAAGGGCCTTTGCGATCCCCGGCACCCGGCCCGGATCGCCCGGGAGAATGGCCAGGCATGCGCCCTTGGTCTTTTTTCTGCTCAGGGCAAGGTGATAGAGCTGCGACATTATTAAATTATTATAGCACCATGGGCCTCCCTCTCCCATTAAATTGGCGTCATTGCGAGCCCGTAGGGCATGGCAATCCTATGGCGTCATTGCGATACCATAGAGTGTACTAATCCAACGGCGTCATTGCGATACCATAGGGTGTACTAATCCAACGGCGTCATTGCGAGCCCGCCAAGGGCGAAGCCCGTGGCAATCCCGTGAAGTCATTGCGAGCCCGTAGGGCGTGGCAATCCTGTGAAGTCATTGCGAGGGCGAAGCCCGTGGCAATCCCGTGAAGTCATTGCGAGCCCGCAGGGCGTGCCAATCCCGTAAAGTCATTGCGAGCCCGGAGGGCGTGGCAATCTGATGGCGTCATTGCGAGCCCGCCAAGGGCGGGCGAAGCAATCCTATTGATATTTTCCCCCACAGAGCCTACACTATAACCAATAGGGGAAAATACGGGGATTTTTACGAATGAAACCCGAGGAAAAAGCCAGGCAAAAGATTGACCGTCTGCTTGAAAAGGCAGGCTGGCAGGTCCAGGACCTCAAAGGATTGAACCTCGGCGCCTCCCTGGGCGTGGCCATCCGGGAATTCCCCCTCAAATCCGGTGTCGCTGACTATCTCCTCTTCGTGGACAGGCAGGCCGTTGGAGTCGTGGAAGCCAAGCCCGAGGGCACAACATTGAGCGGGGCCGCCGAGCAGACCGAAGCCTACCTCTACGGCGTTCCCCCAGATCTCCCCCATATTCAGGAGCCCTTGCCCTTTGCCTATGAATCCACAGGGATAGAGACCTTCTTCCGGGACAAGAGGGATCCTGACCCTTGCTCCAGTCGGGTCTTTGCCTTCCACAAGCCCGAGATACTGAAAAAATGGGCTGATCAGGCTGACCAGAAGGATACCCTTAGGGCCCGGCTCAGGAACCTCCCTCCCCTGATGACCGAGGAGCTCTGGGCCTGCCAGACAGAGGCCATCCGGAACCTTGAGAAGTCCTTTACCGATGCACGGCCCCGGGCCCTCATCCAGATGGCATCCGGGAGCGGAAAGACCTACACCGCAGTCAGCGTGAGCTACCGCCTCATCAAATTCGCCCAGGCGAAAAGGGTGCTCTTCTTGGTGGACAGAAGGAAATTGGGAAAACAGACCCTGACCGAATTCGAGCAGTATGTCACCCCTGACGATGGCAGAAAGTTCACAGAGCTTTACAATGTCCAGCACATGACCTCCAACACCCTGGACCCCGTGAGCAGGGTGTGCATCACCACCATCCAGCGTCTCTACTCCATGCTCAGGGGGGAGCCTGAATTTGACATGGAGCTTGAAGAGCAATCCCTGTATGAGGTCTCCCCGGTGGAAGAGAAGCCCAGGGAAATCTCCTACAACCCGCAGATCCCCATAGAGACCTTTGACTTCATCATCACAGATGAATGTCATCGCTCCATCTACAACCTCTGGCGCCAGGTGCTTGAATACTTTGACGCCTTCATCGTCGGGCTGACCGCCACCCCGTCCAAGCAGACCCTGGGTTTCTTCAACCAGAACCTCGTCATGGAATACAGCCACGAGCGTGCCGTAGCCGATGGTGTGAATGTCCCCTACGATGTCTATCGCATCATGACCGACATCACAGAAAAGGGCGGCAAAGTTGAGGCTGGTTACTACATAGATAAAAGGAACAAGCTCACCCGGAAGACCCGATGGGAGCAGTTGGACGAAGACCTGGAGTATGCCCCGGGCCAGTTGGACCGGGATGTCGTGGCCCCTGACCAGATCCGGACCATCATCAAGACATTCAAGGATAAGTGCCCCACCGAGATCTTCCCGGGCAGAACCGAAGTCCCCAAAACCCTCATCTTTGCCAAGGACGACTCCCATGCCGAGGACATCGTCCACATCACGAGGGAGGAATTCGGCAAGGGAAACGACTTCTGCAAGAAGATCACCTACAAGACGACCGGTGAGACCACGGACTCCCTCATCGCCGCCTTCCGTAACTCCTACAACCCCCGCATCGCCGTGACCGTGGACATGATCTCCACCGGAATAGACGTCAAGCCCATTGAGTGCCTCCTCTTCATGAGAGATGTGAAATCCCGGACCTACTTTGAGCAGATGAAAGGCCGGGGCACCAGGGTCATCTCCTCCACAGACCTCAGGGGGGTCACCCCGGATACCTCCTCTAAAACGCACTTCGTCATCATAGATGCCGTCGGTGTGTGCGAGACCGACAAGACCGACTCCAGGCCCCTTGAGAAAAAGAGGACCGTGCCCTTTGACAAGCTCGTCATGTCAATTGCCCTGGGGAACAGGGACGAAGACACCCTCACCTCCCTGGCCGGCAGGCTTGCCAGAATGGACAGAGAGATTGTTGAAAAAGACAGGAAGGAGATCGAAGGAACAGCCATGGGGCTTTCCCTGAAACAGATCATCAACAGCCTCCTGGATGCCGTTGACCCTGACAAGCACATAGAGAGGGCACAGCAGATGTTCAGGACAGACGCACCCACTGAGGAGCAGATGAGGAAGGCCCGGGAGGAGCTAACAAAAACAGCCTGCGCCCCCTTTGACAAACCCGCGCTGAGGAACACCCTTAGTGACATCAAAAAAAGATACGAACAGGTGATAGATACCGTGAGCAAAGACGCAGTAACCTTTGCAGGATACGATACCCAGGCAAAGGACAAGGCCCGGACACTCGTGGATACCTTTAAAAAGTTCATAGAGGACAACAAGGACGAGGTCACAGCCCTCCAGATGATCTACGGCAAACCCTATGGCAGACGCCGCCTCACCTACGAACAGATCAAGCGGCTTGCTGAGGCCATAGAAAAGCCGCCCTACCTCCTCACCCCGGATCTCCTCTGGCAGGCATATGAGCGCCTGGAAAGATCGAAGGTGAAAAAAGCAGGCCCCCAAAGGCTCCTGACCGATATCATCTCCCTTGTCCGCTTTGCCATCGGCAAAGCCGACTGGCTTGAGCCTTTCTCCGAGACAGTGGACCGGAGGTTCAATGACTGGCTTACAGAACAGGAAAAGGATGGAACACGGTTCACCCCTGAACAAAAGGAATGGCTCAGGCTGATCAAAGACCACATCTCCTCCTCCCTGAGCGTTGAGATGGCGGACTTTGAATACACCCCATTCTACGAGAAGGGCGGCCCGGTCAAGGCCTCCCTCCTCTTCGGCCCAGGTCTGAATGGCATTTTAGAGGAACTCAACAATGTGCTTGCAGCATGAAAAAATGGAATATACTGTTCACCATCATAATAACCATTTGATTAATTGAAGAATGGAGAAAATAGAAAAAGGAAAGTATATTATCTCTGCTGCAAAAAGTCTTAAATCATTTCGCCTCGGAGATCCCCATATAGCTGCTTTATTATATGCTACGTCACACGCTGGAAGAGCGGGTCTTTTTATCTCAGCACTTCGTCATAATCTTAATATGAGTATGGAGCGTCTATCTTTATTGGCCGCAGAGGAAGGGTTTGGAATGCCAGAATTGAGGCAGGTGTTGCTTCCCTGGTTAGAGGAGAATGGATTAATACATATTAAAAAGAAAAGTGAAGGGAATATAAGCGTTGATAGTATCGTTTTAACATATTCGGGATTATTATCGAAGGTATCTGATTTGTTTGACTCGCTTGATCCTACGCCAGAAGAGATTGGGTGTCTTTCAATTGTGAAACAAACTTCGCATATTCCAACAACTGAATCTGAAGTACTTCAAAAAGTGGCGAGGGAAATTGGAGAGGTAAAAGCCAAAACAGCCATATCTCTTGTAAAAAACTACAAAATAATAGCGTATAAGGTTGGCAAAGGTTTGAAGGAGCCTATATTATATTCCGAAAAAGTGTGGTCTCGGAATATTGAAAATGTAGCAAAGGCTCTAACTTATTTAGATAAAACTAAAAGGGATACCATTATTAATTTTGTTGATCAGGTCAAGCAATACCAAGGTCTTCCTGAGATATTACTTCGCAGACAAGCACGGGGAGAAAATATGGAGTCTCTCTTAAATATGGCAATAGATTTAGGTCTTTTAAATAAAACTGATATTGATATGGCTGACGGAACACGCCGGCCATTCCTAACATCCCCTCATTTTTATGCCGATCTCGAGGAGGAATTTGGTGAGGATATGTGTGATCGTGTAAAAATATTTCTTGATTCTATTAGAAATGGGCAGCATTATGGTCATCCTCGGACAGGCAGGATTTTTAGCCCTGATTTAATACTTCGAAAACTTTTAAATGTAGGTGAGTTAGGTCCATGTACCGCGATAGGGACAGACTATGTGACATCCGAAAAAGCAGGTATAATAAGGGTAAGACGAGAAGATATATCATCAGGAAAGTGTTTTATGGAATTAGTTCAGAAAGATACAGTTACAAAAGTTCATGAAGTTGTTACTACAGGGATAATAAGTCCAGTCACTGAAATGCAACCAAGCCATGTTCGGGAGGGTGTACGGTTTTATTCGGTTGAGCAGGTTCGGGCTGAAGCAGGAGATGTTCCGCCTAATATTGCAGAGGCGGAAAGGGCGATAATTCTTAAATTGCGGGAAAGTTAGAATGACTATCGATACGGAGAAGGGCATTGGTCTCGAGGCTCGTTTGCAACGACTTTTTTTAGCCCAGGGAGCATATGCTGAACGATCCCTTTGGCCCTCTGCAGCCCCGGATCGACGGAAGTTGGCAACAAATATTGATGTATTGGTTTCAGAATATGTTAGTGGTTTCCATCTCACAAGACGACATGCAGAGTGTAAAGGAGGAAAAGTCCCCTTATTGGATCGAATTTTGTGGCTTCATGGAGTCAGAGCCCTTTTGGGAGCTGATAGTAGTTATCTAATTTGTCCCGAAGCAGATATTGACATTACCACATTCGCACGAACATTAAATATTCAGATCCTAACGCTGAAACAACTTGAGATATGGGAGACATCAATTGGCATAGACCAAAGACTTTGGCCATGTCGGAGCGAATTCCAAAACTATGATTTGGCGAGAGATCGATGGAGACAACTAATTCGTGCGAGAAGAGTTGATGAAAAATGGTTTCTCCCCAGGGAAGCATTGGCGTTTATTGAGGTCGAGAGTTGGTTGAAATTTGGTTATCGTTATTTAAATATAATGCTAAGATTATTTCAATCAATATCTACAGGATATAATGGTATTATTCCCGATCGTGAACTCAACTTATGCTATCGATATGTTTTTTCAGCTTTATTAGTTCGATTCGCGCAGTATCTTCTTTCTATATGTTTTGATGTCAGTGGTATCCCACCATCGGATACAAAAGAATATCTTTTCAAACGACTTACGTTTGGAGACCAAGATCCCTCTTATGCGTCCAGTTTAATACAAAGTACTATTGAATGGGTAAATCGGACACTTAATCAAAGGGGCATTCCTCTTCCGGCTGAAATAGAAGTGGGTAGGCTATATGAACCACCTCCCTATGCTGAAGAATTCGTTCAATTAATTTTAAATCTCTTCCAAAAAAGTAATGAAGCCAGATATATTCCTATAGCCATGGAGGCGATTCAATTTGGGGATCCAAGCACAGAAAGTCATTTCCCTCGTTTGAAAGCCGCAATGACTGCTGGGGAAAGTCTTTCGGCTTTTGTAAAAGGATTTGTAATAAGAACCTTTTCAGTTCCCAAAAAACTTTCTGATCCGATAAAAACCGATTTAATATCCTTTTATCAAGGTTCAAAAATTCGAAGGGAAAAGAAGGATTATAAGGGTAATAACAGTCAGTTGCCATTGAAAATCAAATCTTAAGATAATCTAAATATGGATGATCGATTCAATAAAGCGAATGGAGGTGGATAGGGATGGGAAAAAGTGACTCACGATGATCAAGGATCACAGTTCTTCTTCATTGGACATTGAGGTGGCGAACTTTAAATTTGCCCCATTCTATGAGAAGGGCGGTCCCGTCAAGGCTTCACACCTCTTCGGCCCCACTCTTGATCATATTTTGAAGGAACTCAATGAATATCTTGTTGAATAGGTTTGGAGGATTTTATGGGAGATATTAAGGATATAATGAAGATGCCCAGATCAAAAACTGTTGCGGTTTCTGGTCATATCTCCTTTGAGCTACATACACTTGGATGGAAGGCTTTCCAAGATTTATGTTCAACGATCTTGGCTGAAGAATTAGGACAAACATTTCAAATATTCTCCCCGGGGAAGGACGGAGGTCGTGATGGGGCCTTTCAAGGAGAATGGAAACTCAAGAACTCTGAAACATTAAAAGGAACATTCACAGCTCAATGTAAGTTTACGAGTCATAGAGGGAAAAGTATTAATCTATCGATTATGAAAGATGATATTGAGAAAGCTAGGAAACTCTCTCAAGAAGGCCTGTGTGATAATTATTTTTTAATTACAAATTATAAAATTACGGGAACTACAGAGAAACAACTTAAGGATGCCTTTAAGAACGTTGGAATAGAAAGATTCATTATATTTGGAGAAGAAAAAATATCACAATTTATTACGAATTCACCCAAACTACGGCGTCTTGTGCCTCGCTTATATGGACTTGGAGATTTAAGCCAAATTTTAGATGAAAGGGTATATGCTCAAGGTGAACAACTGCTGATTTCTTTACAAGATGACCTATCGAAATTCATTCCTACCGTTGCATATAGGAAAAGTGCAAAGGCGCTTTCGCAATATGGATTCGTACTGCTATTAGGCGAACCCGCCTCGGGGAAAACAACGATAGCAGCAACTCTTGCACTTTCATCGGCTGATGAATGGAAAAGCCCATGTATAAAGGTAGAAAGTGCCGCTGACTTTAAGCGTCATTGGAATCCTCACGAACCTCGTCAATTCTTTTGGGTGGATGATGTTTTTGGCACGACTCAATATGAACCAAATCATGTTTATGAATGGAATAGAATTTTCCCTGAATTACTAGCCGCAATTAAAAAAGGAGCGCATATTGTATTTACCTCCCGTGATTATATTTATAGAAGAGCAATTGATGAATTGAAAGAAGATGCTTTTCCTCTTCTTAAAGAATCGCAGATTATTATCGACATTCAGGATCTTTCCATAACAGAGAAGGAACAAATACTTTATAACCATATTAAACGAGGAAACCAATCAAAACAATTTCGCAGCAAAATAAAGGATTATCTTAAATATGTTTCCTTAAGCGAATACTTCCAGCCAGAAATAGCCAGACGTTTAGGCACAAAAGCCTTTACAAAAAATTTAGTTTTAACTGAAAATAATATAAATTTATTTGTCGAAAAACCGGAGGAATTTCTTCTTGATATAATTAAAAGATTAGGGTCAGATGAAAAATCGGCCTTAGCACTAACTTTTATGAACGGCGGTGCCCTTAAGAGTCCAATCATTTTTAATGGTGATGAGATAGATGTCATTAAACGAATGGGTGGAACGCCTGGAGGTGTAATATCGGCCATACAAGCTATGAAGGATTGTTTTGTGAAATTAGAGAAGAGTGATGAAGGACCAATATGGGTTTTCAAACATCCAACGATTAGAGATGCATTTGCCAGTTTTGTAATTAACGATAATGAATTATTAGATATTTATCTCACTGGCACACCCACGGATAAAATGTTTAATGAAATTGTCTGTGGAAATGTAAACATGGAAGGTACTAAAGTTGTTATTCATCCCCTTAGATATAGGACAATTATAAATCGCATAGAGAATCTTCGTAATAATCGGAAAAATAATTTTACACTATATTGGAAAAACAAAGAAATGATTTACACATTTCTTTCCCATCGTTGTTCAAAAGACTTTTTACAGATCTACTTAGATGAAAACAGAGATATTTTGGAGGATATCTCGAGGCCTGGCCCATATCTTTATGCAGTACCGGAGGTTGCTTTAATAAAGAGATTATCTGATGAGGGATTATTCACAAACCAATATCGTATAATTTTTGTATCAACCGTAAAAGACTTGGCGGTTAGAATCCCTGATCCAGGGTTTTTAACGGTAAAAAATGTTAGATCAATTTTAAGTGCAGCAGAAATTGATGATATTTTAAAAGCTGTAAAAGAAAAGGTAATCCCAAACTTGGATGACATTATTAATAATTTGCATTCTAATTATACAAGTGATGATGATCCTGACAGTTATTTCAGTGAATTGGAAGATGCACTTAGAGCATATAAAAAGGAATTCTCAAACGAAAAATCTATAATTTTTCTTATTGAAAAGGCTCAAGGAAAGATCAACTCTTTAATTAACTTACTACTATCAGAATATCCATCAAGCGAAAGTCGGACCGAAACCTGGGAGGAGGATGTAGGAGATATTCCCCAAATCAAATCTGTGCCAGGAGAACGGAGTATATTTGATGACATTGATGAATAGTTATATTTAATAGAGATATTATGACCATTTTACTGAAAGGAAAAGACGAGATTGAGTCATACAATTCGTTATAATCTTCCCGAAAGCTGGGTATGGGCAAATATTGGGATTGTAAGTGATGTTATTACAAAAGGTTCAACACCAACTTCTTACGGTTTTAGGTATATAAAACGTGGAATTAATTTTGTCAAGGTTGAAAATATTTTAAACGGTAGGATTGCCCGAAATTCTATAATAGAATTTATAACCAATGAGGCTCATAAATTCTTAAAACGATCCCAACTTGCCGAAAACGATGTTCTTTTTTCTATCGCAGGAACAATAAGAAGAATTGCTATTGTTAATCAAGATGATTTGCCCGCAAATATTAATCAAGCCATTGCAGTTATTCGATGCCCATGGGACTTAATTTGCCCTCAATATCTCAAGACTGTGTTTGAATCTCCCATAACCAGTCCTTCTATATCGAAAAAACCAAGAGGGGTGGGCATGGATAACATTAGTTTGGAAGATATAAAGAATATTGTTATCCCTCTGCCCCCTTTGAATGAGCAAAAGAGGATTGTGGCGAGGATTGAGGAGTTGTTTACGAAGCTGGAGGCGGGGGTAGAGGCGCTAAAGAAGGTGAAGGCTCAATTGAAGCGATATAGGCAGGCGGTGTTGAAATATGCCTTTGAGGGAAAATTCACCGGGGAATGGCGAAAGTCGAACAAGGATAAGATTGAACCTGCCTCGGTGCTTTTGGAACGGATTAAGGGGGAGCGGAAAAAGAAGCTTAGAAAGAAATATAAAGAACTGCCGCCGGTGGATAAAGAGAGTTTGCCCGAACTGCCAGAGGGCTGGGTATGGGAGAGGGTGGCAAATGTAGGTGAAGTAATAACAGGGACTACCCCCAGTAAATCCAAAAGTGAATATTATGGAAAAAATTTCCCATTCTATAAACCAACAGATTTGAATGATGGATATTACACGAGAAAGTCAGAAGACGGTTTATCAAAGAAAGGCCTTGAAAAAGCAAGATTGCTTCCTGCTAAAAGTATATTGGTAACTTGTATAGGGGCCACGATTGGCAAAACGGGATTTATTAGGGTAAGTGGGGCATCGAATCAACAAATTAATGCAATAGTTCCCCAGAGACAAAATTTGCCAGAATATGTTTATTTTGCTTGCATCTCCCCCCAATTCCAAAAAAGTATCATTGATAATGCTTCAGCAACTACATTGCCGATATTGAACAAGAGCAAATTCGAGCTTTTATCGCTTCCGCTTCCGCCGATAGAGGAGCAGCGGAAAATCGTGGAGGAGATCGATCGAAGGTTTTCTGTGGCTGATGAGGCGGAAAAGGTTGTGGAGCAGAGCCTCAGGCAGGCGGAGAGGCTCAGGCAGAGCATCCTGAAAAAAGCATTTGAAGGGAAGCTGGTCCCCCAGGACCCGAACGATGAACCTGCGGAGAAGCTCCTTGAACGGATCCGGGCAGAGAAGGCCGCGCGGGAGGGAAATAAGAAAAAGAGGGCATGGTCTCTGGAGAGGGCTAAAAACCATTACGAGAATGGCCAATGATAGCCCTGTCATCTCTGTAACGATACAGTTGACTTCGGCACTCCGTTCGATTTATGGTATACACAGTCATGGATCATCCCTGGAACAAAGAACATCTTGACCATCTTGCCAGCCAAGAACCATTGTTGGAAAGAATCGCTGTAGACCAGGAAATTATGGACGGCCTTCCCATAGTAAAGGGAACCCGGATTCCTGTATACATCATCCTTGAGCTTCTTGAGGCTGGATACAGCCAGTCCCGCATACTTTCCGAATACCCTGCCCTGAAAGAACACGATATCAAAGCTGTCCTCCGATTCGCCAGCCTTGTGACTTCATCTCTTTAAAAGAAGGTGAAGATTCTCCTGGATGAATGTGTCCCCATCGGGATCACACCCTTCCTGGAGAAAGAGGGAGGGGAAGTTCACCATGTCACCACCCTGAATCTTTCCGGGATGAGAAACGGACCCCTCTATGATATTGCCAAGGAAAAATTCGACTTATTCCTGACCACCGACAGGCATTTTCGCAACCCGAAGAAATTCCCTCCGACTCCCACACTTACCGTTATGTACCTGAGGGTCGTTCCCCCAACTATTGAAACGATAGAGAAAGCCCTCAAGAACTGCATCTCCCAGGTGCCCTTATCTCAACTGAAGGGGAAGTTGGTCGTTCTCCGGGAAGATAGCTTCGAGATCCACGAGTAATCTGCGGGGTTGGTGGAAGAGCAGCGGAATATCGTGGAGGAGATAGAGCGCAGATTGTCGGCGGCGGATGAGGCGGAAAAGGTTGTGGAGCAGAGTCTCAGGCAGGCCTGCCCGCTGGTCAGGCAGGCGGAGAGGCTCCGGCAGAGCATCCTGAAAAGGGCGTTTGAGGGCAAGCTGGTGCCCCAGGACCCGAACGATGAACCCGCGGAGAAGCTCCTGGAGCGGATAAAGGCGGAGAAGGCAAAAATGGATGAAGGGAAAATGCAGAAGAAGAGGGCCAAAATAGCGACAGAGTGAAAAGGGATAACTCGGGGTTGTTCCCGAACATCTTAAAATGTTACCATACAAGTGTGCCTTATTCATATTCTGTATGGTAATCAATTGACAAGTTACCATACAATATGTAATATTCAATTGTATGTATGGTAACGAGTAATTTATGAAACCTGCTCATAAAAACATGGGGGTCATCAAAGGCGTGCTCCGGGAGGAGCTTGAGAATTCCCTCCACATGAAGGGAAATTACGAAAGAGAATTGGCGAAACTTCCCAAGGGCAGCCTCATTAAAAAAAGAATCAAAGGGCATGAATACTACTATGTGGTTTTGAGACAAAACGGCAAAGTGAGATTTATTTATAAAGCCAGGATAGGAAAAGATGAAAAAGATAAATATATGAAGGCAAAAGAATACCGGTCTAAATACCGAAAGCTGTTATCTCAAATGAAGAGACAAATTCGCTTCCTCAGGGGCGCATTGCGTGGAAAAGCCCCAATATGATTTCGTTGACAACGGTGATCAACATGTGATTAAGGATGTGTTTGGATCAATCTCACAAAAATGGCAGAAGAAGATCACCAGGTCATTGGAAGAAGCCGGGGAAAAAAATCTTACGGAACTCATCTTAACAGCCTCAGGCAGGCCTGCCCGCTGGTCAGGCAGGCGGAGAGGCTCAGACAGAGCATCCTGAAGAGGGCGTTTGAGGGGAGGCTGGTGCCCCAGGATCCGAACGACGAACCCGCGGAAAAATTGCTGGAGCGGATCAAGGCAGAGAAGGCCAATCGTGAGGGAAACAAGAAAAAGAGGAAAACCAAGTGAAAAAATGGAGGCATTTAATCCGATTGGCAGGCAATAAAAACCACTTGATTTGTGTTTCATTAGAGTATATAGTTTCACCATATGGTGAAACAGCTCTCAGGAAAAGAACTCCTTAAAAAAGCACAGGAAAGCATAACCTCTGTTCTTTCTGACATCCCTTTCGTCAGGCTCAGGGGGTCAAAACTCAATGTCAGGATTGCCAATAAGGAGGTTGATGCCGCACTGGATATTATTGTCTCGGGAAAGCCGGCCAGGTTCATTGTAGAAATAAAATCGCAAGGAGAACCCCGTCTTGTGAGAATGGCCGTTGCCCAACTCAAAGACTATCTTCGGGGCCTTAAAGATTCTTATGGAATAATCGTTGCGCCATATCTCAGCGATGCCGGCAGGCGGATATGCAGGGAGGCTGGCGTGGGCTGCATTGATCTGGCTGGAAACGCCTTCCTTTCGTTTGGGAATATCTTTATTGACCGGGGCGGAAAGCCCAACCCCTTTGCTGCCGTCCGCCTGTCAAAATCGGTCTTCTCCCCGAAATCAAGCAGGGTCCTGAGGGTGCTTCTCTCTGATCCGTCTAAGACATGGTATGTCAAAGACCTGTCTCAGGAGGCCGGTATCAGCATAGGACTTGCTTCCCGGGTAAAACAGACTCTTCTGTTGGAGGAATGGATCAAGGAAGACAAGAAGAGGTTCTCTCTTATTAATCCCGAGGAGGCGCTTAATCAGTGGGTCAATAATTATTCCTATAAAAAGAGCCAGAGTTTTTCTTTCTATTCCAGCCTCTCAGGTGACCAACTCGAGGCAGCAATTAAAAAGGAGTGTGAAAAAAGGGCGTGGCAATATGGCTTGGCATTATTTTCAGGGGCGAGGAAGGTGGCGCCATTTGTCAGGTTTATGCAGTTCTTTTCCTATATAGAGGGGGATGCCGAGGATATTGCGAAGGGTCTCCGGATGAAGAGGGTGGAAAGCGGTGCCAATGTCACACTGCTCCAGCCCTATGACGAGGGTGTTTTTTATGGACTACAAAATATCAACGGTATTAATGTTGTGTCCGATATCCAACTTTACCTTGATCTGAAGAATTACAAGGGAAGGGGTGAGGAGGCGGCACAGGCAATTTTGGAACAAAGGATCAGGCCCACATGGTAAGCATAAGTAATTATGGAGAAAGAGAGGTCACAGCCTGCAAGTCTGTCCTTCTGGAACTTGTTCATCTCCTCAGGGGAATCGAGGACCACATGGTCATCATCGGCGGATGGACACCCACATTTCTCTTGCCTCAATCCGACGACCCCCATGTAGGAAGCCTCGATATTGATGTCGCCCTGAATTTCTCCGGGATTCCTGATCATACATATCAGACAATTTTAGAGGCGTTCCTTAGACAAGGGTATAGACAGGACGATAAACAGCCCTTCAGGTTTTTCAGAACTGTAGCGATCGAAGGGGGAATGCCGGTGGATGTCGAGGTTGATCTCATGGCAGGCGAATATGGGGGGACCGGCAAGGGGCATCGGACGCAAAAGGTTCAGGATGTTCGTGCGAGGAAGGCGAGGGGCTGCGATCTGGCATTTGAGTCTCCAATCACAGTCACCCTTGAAGGCAAGCTGCCTGGTGGAGGAAAAGATAAGGTAAGCCTTAGGATTGCGGGGATTGTGCCTTTCCTTGTCATGAAAGGGATGTCGTTGCATGACAGGATGAAAGAAAAAGATGCTTACGATATTTATTATTGCGTTGAACATTACCCTGATGGTGTTGAGGGGCTTTCCCGGGAATTCAAGCCTTACCTGAAGAACAAGCTTGTGGTCGAGGGTCTTGGGAAGATCAGGAGCAAGTTTGCTTCCATAGGACATATAGGCCCCAAATGGGTGGCAGTCTTTCTTGAGGTAGAGAATAAAGAAGACAGGGATATAGTCATGCGCAGGGCATATGAGAAGGCAAAAGATTTTCTTGATATTCTCAGAATTTCTCCTTGGGAAGGAAGTCGTGGCAGAAATTGAGCGGGGGTTCTCTGGGCGGATGAGGCGGAAAGGGTTGTGGAGCAGAGCCTTAAGCAGGCGGAGAGGCTCAGGCAGAGCATCCTGAAGAGGGCCTTTGAGGGCAGGCTGGTGCCCCAGGACCCGAGCGATGAGCCCGTTGAAAAATTGCTTGAGCGGATAAAGGCGGAGAAAGCATTGCGAAAAGAAAGCGAAAGGAAAGGGAAAATTTCCAAAGCAAGATGGCGAAAAAGAAAGGTAGATCATTGAAGAAGGCTGGACGATATGATGCTTCTGGTCTGGTGGAGGCTCAGTTTGAGCCGGGGTCACATGGGCGCGTGCTAAAAAATCTGCAGGGAATTAAAAAGAAGAGCGAAATGGATCGGGTTGAGGCAGAAACCTTGAAATGGGCCACGGATACACTTGTCCGAAAATACGAAAAAAATCACCGATTCTCCGCCGAGGATATTTGCCACATTCACAAGACCTGGTTAGGAGGTGTTTATGAATGGGCAGGGAAATACAGGCAGGTCAATTTGAGCGTGCGAGGCTTCACCTTTGCCGCGGCCTCTCAGATCCCAAGATTAATGAAGGAACTTGAAGAGGGTCCTTTGCAGCAACACACACCATGCAATTTTAAGTCGAAGGATCGTATAATTCAGGGGTTAGCAGAGGTCCATACAGAACTTGTTCTCATCCATCCATTTCGTGAAGGGAACGGAAGAGTGGCTCGTATTCTGGCGACACTTATGGCATCTCAAGCGGTTGTCCCACTGCTGGATTTCAGAGCGATTCAGGGGAAAGGAAGGCAGGAATATTCTGCCGCTGTTCGGGCAGGCCTTGACCGAAACTACTTACCGATGGAGAGAATTTTTCGAGCGGTTCTTCAGCGAACCATGAGGAGGACCTGAGATGGGCCAACTTTGTATCGGGTTGACTTTGTATGCTTTCAATGCCTGGAGGATGGCCCTGGGCAGGGTCCCCAACTCAATGGCTGTTGAGCTTCCCACATTGGTGATGAGTGACTTCTCGTATGTCTCCGGATCGCGGAAATGGGGATTGGTCTCAAACAAAGTCTTTTTGAGCATAGAATTATTATACCACAAAAAAGAGACACATAGAAAGCATAATAAAGGGGTTAGAGATTGCGGAGCTTGTTCCGAACCCTTCGCACCGCTCAGGGTAAACTCCGTGAGGAATCCCTTAGATTGCTTCGTCGCTGCGCTCCTCGCAATGACAATTTGTGAGTTTTATAACACCCTGCCAGGGACGGTAGTTTCCCTTTTAATATGGGTCATCACTTGTGATACACTTTTTATCATAGAGATATGAATAAAAAGGACTCCTATGTCTAATGAATCCTCCACGGTTGTTCAGAGGCTGTGGAATTACTGCAATGTGCTGCGGGATGACGGGGTCAGCTACGGCGACTATGTGGAGCAGTTGACCTACCTGCTCTTCCTCAAGATGGCCGATGAGCAGACGAGGCCGCCCTTCAACAGGCCTTCAAGTATTCCCGCAGGCTGCGATTGGCAGAGCCTCATGGACAAGGACGGCAATGCCTTAGAGGTCCTTTACCGCCGGATCCTTGAAACCCTGGGGAAAGAGAAGGGGATGCTCGGGGTCATCTTCAGGAAATCACAGAACAGGATCCAGGACCCTGCGAAGCTCAGGCGCCTCATTGAGCTAATCAATGACGAGACCTGGGTGGGATTGGATATAGATGTGAAGGGGGAGATCTACGAGGGGCTTCTTCAGAAAAACGCTGAGGACATAAAAAGCGGTGCAGGCCAGTATTTTACCCCCAGGCCCCTCATCCGGGCCATGGTGGAGGTGATGAGGCCGGCGCCGGGGATGACCGTCTGCGACCCTGCCTGCGGCACCGGCGGCTTTCTCCTGGCCGCCCATGACTACATCTCCACGCATCATTCCCTGGACAAGGATCAGAAAAAGGTCTTGAAATTCAAAACATTCACAGGAAAGGACATCGTGGACGCCGTGGCACGGCTCTGCGTCATGAACCTGTACCTCCATGGGATCGGAGGCGACGAAAGCCCCATTGAGGTTGGGGACAGCCTGATCTCCGACCCCGGGGACCGCTATGACATGGTCCTTACGAATCCGCCCTTTGGGAAGAAGAGCAGCATCACCATCGTGAACGGCGAGGGGAAGGCCGACAGGGAATCCTTGGTATATGAAAGGCAGGATTTCTGGGCCACGACATCCAATAAGCAATTGAACTTCCTCCAGCATGTAAAGACGCTCCTGGAGATGAACGGGAAGGCCGCCATCGTTGTGCCGGATAATGTCCTATTTGAGGGCGGTGCCGGGGAGACCGTGCGTCGGAAGCTGCTCTCCGAGTGCGATGTCCATACCCTGCTCAGGCTTCCCACAGGCATCTTCTACGCCCAGGGTGTCAAGGCCAATGTCCTGTTCTTTGACAGGAAGCCTGCCAGCGAGAGGCCCTGGACCGAGAGGCTCTGGATCTATGACCTGCGGACCAACATACACTTCACCCTCAAGGAGAATCCCCTGCGCTATGACGACCTACAGGACTTTATCGGGTGTTATCACCCCAAGAACCGCCACGAAAGGAAGGAGACGGAGCGGTTCAAGGCCTTCACTTACGATGAAATCATGCAGAGGGACAAGGTGAGCATGGACATCTTCTGGTTGAAAGACGAGAGCCTTGAGGATTCAGAGAACCTTCCGGCCCCTGAGGTTCTGGCCCAGGAGATCGCGGACAACCTCGAATCCGCCCTGGAGCAGTTCAGCAGCATTTCTCAGAACTTGGAAAAGTAGTAAGCTACGGCTTGTGCGCCAGAATGCGCCCTTAGGATGAATATGACATGAAGACCAGGCGTGAGTTCCTTAAAGAGGCATCAAGCGGGATTCTAACAGCGGCCGCAGCACCTTCATTTTTCTTAGGCTGCAGGGGAGAAACGAAGGTAGAGAAAAGATATTCACGCACGATCGGCAGCAGGAAATTCTCGCTTTTTTTCGGAGACCTTCACGGACATACAAGGCTCTCTCCGGACGCCGTGCTTTTCATCCCTGATGTTGACCCTGAGGAACACTATCGTTATGGCAGGGATGTTGCAGGACTGGATTTCGCTGCCATAACCGACCACGATGCCCCATATGGGCTCAGGTATGATGTCTCAAAATGGGAAAAGGTTCTGGAATTGGCAAAGAAGTATCACGAGCCGGGTAGGTTCATCACATTTAATGCCTACGAATGGACATCCGGAGACGGTGTCAGAACCCTTAATGAGTATCTGGCCGGAAACAAGTGGATCAATTACGATAAGGACAAGATAGAGAACACACTGTGGGGGCATAGAAATGTCTATTTCCCAGGTGATGATGTCCCTGAGCATGTGTTCTCTGTTGACGACGAGGCGAGCAACACTCCTGAAAAGCTGTGGCCGCTTCTCAAGTCATACGGCGCCATATCCATTCCCCACCACCCCCTCGGGGGCCCGGTGCCCCCATTCAAGTGGGACCACTACGACCAAGAGGTTGAACCCCTGGTGGAAATCTATAGTTTCCACGGGAACTCTGAGGCCGATGATGCCCCTCTCCTCATCTACAACCCCTATGACAACAACTATCACAATGTCCAATATGCCCTGGGCGTCAAAAAGTTCAAGTTCGGGATCATCGCCTCCACAGACACCCACATGGGCAGGGCAGGATATGCTGGAGACGACCTGTCAGTAGAGTTTATGAGGCCAAAATTTGGAGGGGGCCCGGCTGCGGGCGGGGGGCTCGCTGCAATCTATGCAGAGGAGCTGACGAGGGAGAAGCTCTGGGAATCCCTTTTGAAGAGGAGAACCTTTGGAACAACAGGGGAGAAGATAGTTGTTGACTTCGGCATCGGCAAGGCGTTTATGGGCGAGGAGTTAAGCGCAGACTCTTCTCAAACAATTAGAGCAAAGGCCATCGGCACAGGCAGGCTCAAGAAAGTGGAAATAATCAAAAACGGCGTCCTACTCTATTCAAGGCCGTGCATGGAGCGTTCAGAATCATTTGATTACATTGACGAGCCGGTCACGAGGGAATGGAGTTATTATTACCTGAGGGTAACGCAGGAAGACAATGAGATGGCCTGGTCAAGCCCCATCTGGGTGAACTACGAGTAATCCTCGCCTCCTGTAATTATTTGTGATTTATCATTGTATATGGGCATCCAAGCGATTCCCAAGCATACAATACTTCCGCTTTTATTGACTATGGTAGAGAAGGTATACGCCTTGAATAGGCAATCAATTTGAAATAAAGGTGTCCCGCCACGGGACAGTTAATTTGCTTGGATATTCAATAAGTTATTTACTGATAATTTTACTATAAAGACTGAATAAGTTAAGATACATATGCGACATTGAGCAGTGATGGATCACTATGCCAGTGCATACCCTATTTTTAGTAGAATTCGGGGCTCAACCTGGAACGGCTACCTGTTCTTTGGGCTGACAAAATAGCCCCATAGGTGACCCACCATCTCAGCCCCGATTCCATCGGGGCTCTTCTTTCGGCCATTTACCCCTCAATCCTAAGTGCTCGTTTTTGAAAAGAAAACTGTTGCGTTATTTTATGGATTTAGATTTATTGAATTCATAATGGTTGACCTTGGCAGAAACGGCAGAATTATGTTATTAATGTTTAAGGATCAGACATGATGTACCTTTTGCTTCTGCTAATTGCTGTAGTCTCTGGCCCAGCGATCTACATATTCATTACGCTGGTTGGTCAAAAAGCCAAGTCCTATGAAGACTACCTCTTATGCTGGCAGAACGATCAAGCTTTATGAATTCATCGATACTACGATGATGTACGCCCTGCAAGTTGCCGCCGTCACACTCTTTACTACTTGGGGGTTTCAATTTGGAAGTAAAAACACATGAATAATATTCCTGAAATAAAAAAGATTGCTTTTATTGGTAACTATTTACCTCGTAAATGTGGTATTGCCACATTTACAACTACCCTCTATGAATCTATATCTGATCAATTCCATAATATTCATTGTTTTGCTATTCCTGTTAATGACATTAAGGAAGGCTATAACTATCCTGATTGCGTCAGATTTGAAATTAAGGAACAAGAAATTGATTCATATAAGCGTGCCGCAGATTATATCAATATCAATGCTGTAAACATTGTTTCGCTACAACATGAATATGGTATTTTTGGTGGCCCTTCAGGGGTTTATATCCTTACACTTCTGAAAAAATTACAGATGCCTGTGGTGACTACCCTGCATACTGTTCTTAAAACCCCAAACTCTGAACAAAAGCATGTCATGGAAGGATTAATGGAATTATCAGACATCTTTGTGGTTATGACTAAAAGATCAGTTGAATTTCTAACGGATATTTACAAAGTACCGGAAAACAAGATTTGTTTGATTCCACACGGAATTCCAGACATTCCCTTCATTGACCCTAAGTTCTATAAAGACCAATTCAATCTGGAAGGAAGGTTTGTTATGCTGACCTTCGGCCTTCTTTCACCCAAAAAAGGAATAGAAAATGTTCTTTACGCTTTACCTTCCATTATCAAAGAATATCCGAATGTCGTTTATTTGATTCTAGGAGTCACCCATCCGAATCTTATACGTGAAGAAGGTGAAGCATATCGTTTAAAACTGCAGAATATAGCAGAAGAACTTGGAATTGTAAAAAATGTAATTTTTTATAACAGGTTTGTTGCAATGGAAGAATTAAAGGAATTTATTGTCATGGCTGACGTTTATATAACTCCTTATCTTGATGAATCTCAGGTCGTTTCGGGAACTCTTGCTTATACTTTTGGTGCCGGTAATGCTGTGATTTCAACTCCCTATTGGCATGCCGCAGAATTGCTTGATGAAGGAAGAGGAATAATTGTTCCTTTTAATGACCCGGATGCAATAGCCCGGGAAGTGTTGGACCTGATTCGTAATGACAATAAACGGAATGCTCTGCGAAAAAATGCTTTTATACTTGGTAGAGAAATGATATGGAATAATATAGGCAGGCTCTACATGGATACTTTCAAAGAAGCCAGATTAAAACACCCCACACTTGTCCATAAAAAACTTGTCCTGTCCTCGCTTGACCAGGAATTACCGGAATTACCTGCTTTTAAACTTGACCATTTATACAGAATGACGGATTCAACCGGAATTATACAGCATGCGACGTACAATATACCGAATCTTGCAGAAGGTTACTGCACCGACGACAATGCACGGGCTCTTATTCTAACAATTTATCTTGATGAACTTAAAGAAGGGAACAAGACAAAACTCACAGATATGGCAACTATATACTTTTCATTCCTTAATAGTGCTTTTAATACGAAAACCTGCCGGTTCAGGGATTATATGAATTATAGCCGGACATGGGTAGATGAAGTAGATGGAATTGGTTCAGAAGATTCTCATGGCAGAGCTATCTGGGCATTGGGTACCTGCATTGGCAGAACTATGAACGCAGGGTTCAGAAATATTGCAAATATGATTTTTGAAAAAGCATTGCAGCCTGTTTGTGACTTTACTTCTCCAAGAGCATGGGCATTCTCTATCATGGGACTGCACGAATATCTAAGGCGTTTTGACGGAGACCGCCGTGTCCATCAGATACGTCAGACATTAGCCAAAAAACTCTTTGAACTTTACCATACCCATAGTGATAAGGATTGGCCATGGTTCGAACCGGTTGTTACGTATTGTAATACAAGACTCTCACATGCACTCATCTTGAGCGGTAGATGGCTTGAAAATAAAGAAATGCTTGAGTCCGGGCTTAAATCTCTTCAGTGGTTAATTAAAATTCAAACATCACCCAAAAATCGTTTTCGTCCTATCGGTTCTAACGGGTTCTACAAACGAGGAGAAGCAATTTCAATATCCGATCAGCAACCAATAGAAACTTACACGATGATTTCAGCATGCCTTGAAGCTTTGCGCACTACCGGAGACAACATGTGGTATACTGAAGCCCGAAAAGCCTTTCAGTGGTTCATGGGACGAAACGATTTGGATATCCCTTTATATGACTCATTAACCGGGGGCTGCCGTGATGCACTCCACGTTGACCGTATTAACCAGAACGAAGGAGCCGAATCGAGTCTTTCTTTTTATCTCTCACTGGCAGAGATGAAAACAATACAAAATTCACTTAAAAGCCTGAAAATTACCGTATCTAAATAATATTCCTGGGAGAATTATGGTAACTATTGCGTCATTTGCAGAAAATTCTAATATATTGCTGACACCCGACTGTACGAGAATAATACTAAGGCCTTTTATACCAAAAAGTGAATCGCAGGTTATTAATATTATCTCACGGGTAATGGCTTTACCCGAAGATTCTGTCAGAAACCGGCTTAAAGCAGTATTGAATGATTTTTCAGATCACCATGAAAATATAGAATCAGTATTTCTGGAACATTACGAAATGGTTCATTCACATTTATTTACTGACTTGCAGCTATCTAAAGAAAGAAAATTATTAATCGGTTCGTACTTTACAAGTGAATATTCTTTTGAATCGGCCGCTCTTTTCAATCCTTCCATAGTTCCTCACCCCGACCAATCCGATCTCCCTCTAGGGACTTTACGTTTCATAATGAGCCTCAGGGCAACAGGCGAAGGGCATATTTCCTCGTTAACCTTCAGAACCGGTACTATTGATAGAAATAACCACATAATTATTGATAATCTGGGAAAGCACACTATACCCGCAATGCATGTGCAGAATCCACTTTATGATAAACGATGTTTCCATATGAAACTTTCTGAAATGGAACTTGAAAATGATTTTTCTATGTGTGTATTAGATTTACTGAAAGATACATTTACATTTTCGGAGTTGACAGATAACTTAAATAAAGTGACATTTAGCAGTAACAGAAAAAAATCACAAAACGATAGACTTACAAGCGATAAAATCCTGTGGCTTGCCTTATCTAACTATGAAACTGAGCTTCCCGCGTCTAAGGCACTGTCTGATTTTGTAATATTTCCTGCTTCTCCAACAGAACAGAACGGTATAGAGGATACCCGGTTCGTTCTTTTTACAGATGATGATGGCAGGAAAACCTACTATGCAACATACACAGCTTATGATGGCAAGGTAATTTTACCGCAACTCTTGGAGACAAAAGATTTCTATCATTTCAAAATGATAACACTCAACGGTAAAGCTGTAGAAAACAAAGGAATGGCATTGTTTCCCAGGAGAATTAACGGAAAATATGCAATGCTTTCACGTCAGGACAACGAAAATCTTTTTTTAATGTATTCAGATAATATTCATTTCTGGCATGAGGCACATCTTATAATGAATCCGACATACGAATGGGAGTTTGTTCAAATCGGCAACTGTGGTTCTCCAATCGAAACTGATGCCGGATGGATTGTTCTTACTCATGGAGTTGGTCCTGTTAGAAGATACTGTATCAGTGCAATTCTGTTAGATAGAGATGACCCTACTCTTATCATAGGACGCCTAAAAGAACCCCTCATCATACCAAATGAAATAGAGATGTCAGGTTACGTGCCTAATGTTGTTTATACTTGTGGTGCATTAATTCACAATCAAAATCTGATGTTACCATACGCCATGTCAGATCATATCACAACTATTGCCATTTTTGACCTTAAAAAACTCTTAAATGAATTTAGAACAACCAAATAACATTACAAGAATAAGGATATAAATTCCTATGATACGAATATTTAAAGTCCAAGGTTGTGACCTGCCCCCCAAAAACTGATCCAACGAAAATGTTAGAAATCTGCTATCCTGAATGACCTGCCCCTAACTTGAAAAGTGGTACAAAGAATGGGGGCTGGTCAAAGTGGGTAGATGTTAATGGGTAAACTACTTGTAATCCTCACCCTTCCCTCTCTCCTCCTGAGGCGGACATGCTTTCCAAGGAGAGGGTAAATGTTAAGGGTAAATGTTAGCGGCCGAGATAATACGAGGAGCTAAGGTAATACTCAAGTCCTGCTCTTAGGAACACCTTGAGCACAGCAATGGTCGGAATTGCCAACAGAAGCCCGATCCCCCCCAACGCTTCCCCGCCGATATAAAGGGAGAGGATCACTCCAAGGGGGCTCAATCCCACCCTGTGTCCAACTATTGTCGGGGTGAATAAATATGCCTCCCATAGATGCACAAACCCCCACCACCCGAGGATATACAGGATATGGATGTCAAGGCCGAAGGTCGCCAGGGACATCACCATAGCCATAAAACAGGCAATGGCCGCCCCTACAAATGGGACGATCAGGCCCAGTCCTCCTATGGTCCCGATGAGGACAGCCAAGTCCACCCCTATGACAGAGAGTCCTATGCTGTAGAGGGTAGCCATGATCAGACACACCGTGAGCTGACCCCGGACAAACCCACCGAGGACCTCGTCCACGTCGCGGAACCGAGCCACAAGCCAGGGCTTCACATCCCTGGGGAAAAGGGCGGCGATCCTGAGGGTAATAGTATCGAAATCCCTCAGGAAGAAGAATGTGAGCACCGGGATTAGGATGAGGGCAAGGAGGGCGGTGAGAACACCAATAAGTCCCGAGAAGGCCCCGGCTATGATCTTTGCCACAGGCTTGACATCCTCCATGTCTATGCCAGCCGCCGCCTTCACGGCCTCATTGAACACACCCTGAAAGGTTCCAGGGATCTTCCTCCTCAGGTATTTCTCCACCAGAGGGAAGATATTCTTCTCAATGGCAGCGATGATCTGCGGGATGCTCTCAATTAGCTTCTGGAGCTCCTTCTGGAGGATTGGGACAAGGACAAGGACGGCCAGGACAAGAAGGCTCCCCGCAACAAGCAGTAGTAAAAGGGCGGCAAGAACCCTGGGGATCTTCTTAGATTCAAGGAAATCCGCTGCAGGGTCCAGAAGGTAGGCGAGGAAAAGCGAGAATGCTATGGGGAACAGCGCCCCCCTGATAAAGATCAGGATAAGAATAATGGCAAGGAAGATTGAGGCAAAAAATACGATCCTTTTTGGTAGCGGTTTCTTCATTTGGCCCTCCTAATGATCTCCCTACCACCTCTGTAAAGATACTGAACGCCGGACAGCGCCGTAAAAAACGCCGTTCCAATACAGAGCTGGAAGACGATATCCCTGACCACATCTGCACTGCCGAGACGGCTGAGACACGACGGGAATGGCTGCTTAAAAACAAGGATGGTGAGCACGAGTGCGAATTGAAAGAAGACAGCCCCCTTCCCGGCCAGTGTGGGCCTGATCTCCACAGCGCCAATTATCAACACAGCCAATATGGAGCTGAGTGAGATAACGAGATCCCTTGTAAAAACGAGGATCGTGAGCCAGAGAGGGATGTCTTTCAAAATGGTCAGCGTGATAAAGCTTGACGCAACAAGGAGCTTGTCTGCTGCAGGGTCAAGATACGAACCCAACTTTGTCCTCACCTTGTATGCCCTGGCAAAATACCCGTCAAGGTAGTCAGTGATGCCTGCCAGGAGGAAGATTCCAAAGGCAAGGGCATTTTGCCCCTTAAGAAGACAATATACGAAAAATGGGATAAGGAGGATGCGGACGAAGGAGGCAATGTTGGGAAGGTTCATCGGGCCAACTCTTCGTATTCAATCTGCATTCCCACAAGGTCTGCCTTTGAGATGCGCGAAGAAAGCTCCCCAACCGGGCCCTTGAACTCAACATCCACCTGGGCCTTCCCGGCAGACAGACTCCTGAGGCTCGCCGATTTCACCTCTTTAATCTCCTTTCTGAGAAGCTTCAGAAGCTTATCCAACTGGGCATACCTCGTGACACCCAATGCGGTGATCCTGACAGATGTCGTCTCAATACCAACATTCCCCCAAGCAGTGAGAATCTTCGATGTCATACCCTGCCCAGCCTCTACTGCAGCCCTTCTCAATGCCTCGGCTCCTGCTTTGAGCTCGATTCCGTGGACTGCTATGCCGTGGCCAGTGCTCGTGATAACACTCTTTCCTGGGTCAGCAGGGACCGCTCTGAGGGAAATTTCAGCACGGACCGTGGACATGCTGGACAATTCACCTGAAACGGAGCGAGCCGATGCCTTTCCGTAGACAGTAATGTCGGAACGAACAAGCCCGGCGATCCTCCTGGAAACTGCATCATCCAGGGGCGCTAATTTAAGTAATTGATCCCCTCCCACTTTCTCCGCCACCAGACCGGGATCGACGACCGTGAATCCCTCTTCCTTGAACCTTTCTATCAGCACAGGCTCGCATATTGACGGCTCACCCCTGACATATGACACCAGTTCATCTGTGACATTCTGCTCTGGCACTATCACTACAATTCTCGGGAGCTGCTTGGGTGAACGGAGAAGTCCAAGAGCACCGATCTCCTTTTCAAGCTCTTCTCCCTCTACTTCTGCCTCAATTTTTATCTTATATAGACCTTCCTCCTCTTTTTCCTCAAGGATCCTGTAGGAATTGATGAACTCTGAGGCCCTGGAGTAAATCCTGGCATCAAGAAGCTCAAAGTTCTCTTCCATGGACTCGCGTGAAAGGAAAGAGCTTGCGCCCTGTTGAACGGCATTCTTCAGGGCATCTTTTAGGGCCTCGTGCCTCGACCTGGCCGTGTCATCCTTCACCACAATCAGGCCTTTTCCCTCTGCTTCAATTCCATAAGCCCTCCCTGAAACTGAGAGAATCGCTATTAAAAAAAATACAACCGTCCCTGCAAAACGTCTCTTTAGCATGATAATTTGCCCTTGACCGACTCCAAAACCCGTGGAAGGCTCTTGCCGCTGTTACCCCTGATCTGCACATCAATAATGGTAGAGAAAGCAGATTCTCCCGGATTGATGTCTATTATACGAGCCTGGGCTCGCCTTGCCACGATGGGGACAGTGGCGGCAGGATATACAACCCCTGATGTCCCGAGAATAAGGAGGACATCACATTTGCTCGCCTCATCCATGGCCTGTTGAAGATCCTGGACAGCCTCCCCAAACATGACAACATCAGGCCTCATAGGGCTGCCGCAGGGGCATTTGGGCAGGATAGGAAGAAGGCCCTGCAATTCCCCCTTACCCAGGGCTGCCGCCACATTTCTGCCCAAAGAGACGACCTCTTCCTTCTTGAATTTCTTTTTCGAGTAACAAGCAAGACAGCGGAATCGCATCAGATTGCCGTGGACCTCGATCACCCTTGTATTGCCTGCCTGCCAGTGGAGGTCGTCAATATTCTGGGTGATTACGGTGTGCAGGATCCCCATTTTTTCAAGATCGGCAAGGGCCAGGTGGCCGGGATTGGGTGCAGCCTTATCAAAAGAGTCTGCAACCTCCAGCAGAAACTCCTTGGCAACCGAAGGCTTTTGCATCACAAAGGAAAGAAGCCCTCCCCCTGTGCCCACCTCGTCGGGATCGAACCTGTCCCACAGCCCACCCGGGTCTCTGAAGGTGGCGATGCCGCTCTCTGCGGAGACACCCGAGCCTGTGAAGGCCACAAGCCTCTTTGCCTTAGAGATGATCTCCGCTGCGTTATCTATGTCCTTCTCAAGAGACATATCTACTGACTATACCAAAATACAATACATTTCAATTCATATCAGGGAACGAGAACAACTTTTCCGAACTGGGCCCTGTCCTCTATGCGCTTCTGGGCGGCTGCAGCCTCCTTCAGGGGAAATACCTTGTCCACAACAGGCTTGAGCTTCCCCAAGGCAATATACTTCAGCGCCTCTATAAGCTCCCCCTTTGTGCCCATATACGACCCGAATATACTGAGCTGACGGGAGAAGACATACCTCAGATCGAAATCCACCCTCGGCCCGGTTGTGGCGCCGCAGGTCACAAGCCGGCCCTTCCTGGCCATGCTCAGAAGGCTCTTCTCCCATGTGGCTGGCCCCACATGCTCAAATACTATATCCACCCCCCTCTTGGCCGTGAGTTTCTTCACCTCTCCAACAATGTCCTGCTTGCTGTGGTTAATAACCTCATCGGCACCCAGGGCTTTGGCTTTCTCGAGCTTCTCCGCTGAGCCAGCCGTGGCGATGACCCTTGCCCCCCAGAGTTTTGCCACCTGGATGGCTGCAATCCCCACGCCGCTTCCTGCCCCAAGGACGAGCACCTCCTCGCCCGGCTTGAGTGATGCACGGGTGATAAGCATGTGCCATGCGGTCAGGAAAACAAGGGGCACTGAGGCCGCTTCCTCAATGCTCAGGTTTTGGGGAAAAGGGAGGACATTGACATCGGGAACAACGATATATTCGGCGTAACCCCCCTGAGAGCGGTTTCCATGGATGTTATAGGATGCGCAGGCATTGTCCTCTCCTGAAAGGCAGGCCTGGCACCGCCCGCAGCTCGTCGCTGGGGCCAGCAACACCTTTTGCCCCTGAGTAATCCCCTTCACTGCAGCCCCAAACCCTGCCACCTCGCCGGCGATGTCAGCCCCCAAGATGTGTGGGAAGGGACCAACCCCGGGCAGGCCATTCCTTATCCAGATGTCCAAATGGTTAATGGCACAGGCCTTGACCTTGACAAGGACCTCCACTGCTGAGGGGACCGGATCAGGGACATCTTCATAAGAAAGGACCTCCAGACCCCCGTGTTTATGAAAGACCGTTGCCTTCATGGTTTGAACCTCCTTCTTTCAGTTAACAGTGACATTGCCGGATTGGATTCTGGTCGCAGGGATCGAAGCACCTGTTGAGTCACACAGATTCACGATAGATAGAGAAACAGTTGTTGACCCCGTGCTTGATGCCCAAAACCCAAGGTTGGCGATGTTTATGAGGCCCTTCGGAGATAGTGCACCTGAGCCCTGGGAGTTGGATGAGACGATCTGGGGCAAGGGAAAGTCGATATTGCTTGGTGTTACTGCAAACTCGGATGCATAGGCAGGATTTGCCGGGTCGCTCCCTGATACGGATACAAAGCTGATTGTATTGTCATACGAGACCTGGATATTATAGCTCCCCAGCACAGAGGGCCAACTCGGGTCAAGATATACATTGATGGGGATGGAAAAGTATGAACCTGAAGTAACACTTGCACTGCCTGCGCCAAGATGGGCCAATGTCAAGGTGATGGAGGAGCCTGCCTGGGCCTGGTTGCCTGCCATATCCTTTATACTTGCCTGGATAATAAAATTGCCGCTCCCATCGCTTCCGGCCGAGGTGGGGATGCTAAGGTAAAGGTTGCCTGTGGCCCCTGACGGCCCGGAGCTAAAGCTCACCGTGCCGCTTCCAGTCAAAGAAACCCCAATGCTCGCAAGATCAATGCCGCTCAAGGTATCACTGTAAGTGATGGATAGAGGTTGAGTGAAATCCTTGGAGACAAAATATGTAAATCCTGTGCCTGGGGGAGATGACAGCCCGTTCTGGGGCTCAATGATATTGATGATCGGGTTCGTTATATCCACTGTGAATGAAAGGCTTGCAGAGCCTGTCTGAGAATAGATGCCGTCCGTTGCAGATGCAGCGAGTATATGGCCAGAGCTTTCGGATAGCGGCGCAGAGACACCTGTTGCTGTAAATGATGTCGGGCTTTGAGGGAACCCAGGGACGGTCTCACTTATTGTGTAGGCCAGAGTAAGAGTTATACTTGTCCCATCCAGGGTCGCCGTTGTCGAGCTTAACCCCAGGACCCTGGAAGTATCTTCATAGAACAGGTCAAGAGGAACACTTAGTGCTGCATTGAATCTTTTCGGAGACCTGATGGTCACCCGTGGAACGGGCGGAGTGAAAAGAAATTGAGATGATACGGAACAGCACGGCCCCCCACCTGAGAAACAGCGTTCTGCCTGAAACCCGTGCGTGCCCGTTGGAGTGACATAAGAGCCGAGGAGGCATGTGGTGGATGTCAGGTTGCCTGCGCACCGTGAAGAGATGTCTTTCCCATCGTAGATCACAGAAAAGCTCACAGCATCTGTCCTTGAGTCGTGGAAGAAGACAAAGTCGGGAAGGGGATCAGAGATCGTCGTCTGTGTCTGGGGAGAGGCTATTTTCAGGGCTTCAAGATCGCAGTAGGCCGATGCACTGAGGCCCCCAGTGTTTTTTATTGAGGCGGCCAAATGGACCCCGCTGCAAGCAGGGATCTCCGTAATGTTTCCGGATGCGCCTTCCCCGCCTATTGACAGTTTTGCCTTCACATCAGCGCCGTTCAGGGTCACAATCAAAGAATTGATGTCCAGACCCTTCTCGTCGCTGTAAGAAATTGATACCTGGAATGAACCCCCTGAGGGGTTCCACTGTGTCTCTTCGCATACAACCGATATATTCGGGGGCTTCTTGCCGGGAATAATAGGAGAGGATTCCTCCTTCACGCACCCAAAAATTCCGAACGCAACGATGACAAGGAATATCCTTTTCATCATGTCATCCCATACCCCAAATAATGAGCAGGACAATGGCTCCGAGCGCAAAAAGGGCTGCGATGGTCTCGCGGACATACAAAACCCCTCTTCGCCTGGGCCGGGTCCTGTCAAATGGGATCTGCAGGGCTGTGAGCCACACCTTGATCCTCCCTGTCTTCTTCACCCATCTCTCAAGCTCCACAAGCCCCCTGTCCGGATAAACCGCAATGCCCTCATTGCGGATGATCTTCCAAATCCTCATCAGGTAAGGAATAGCTCTTGGAAGCCTCCAAATGGATGTTAGGGACCCGCTGAGATTGAGCTTCAGAACCTCCCTGACAAGAGACGCCTGCACAGCTATTGCATAATTGACCCAACCGTCCTTATGCCAGATGTGGTGCTTCGCCCTTATGAGATTTTCCCTTAAGGAGCCGGTGTGGAAAAACTGTGACAATTCATTGGCCGGAAATGTCTTCACCCTCTTCACTCCTCCATCATACATATCAATGATCAATGCAGAGCGGACAGCGGATTGCTCCAGGAAGATAAAGGCAAACCTGTGAAGAAGGCCCAGGGTCACCATTGCCCCCTCAAGTATGAATTTCGGAAGGAACCAGTGGGAGAGATTAGTGATGTTTGACCATCTGAGCCCGATTGGGACCGGATGGATCGCCCATTGTGACCTGTAACCCCTCACCATATAAAGTAGCCTTCCCAGGACAAGCTCGGCATCGTTCTTCACATAGGGAAACGGTCTTAGGAAACACTCGTGGAGGACGCCGAATAGAGCATCGGCTTGAAGGGCCAGGACCATGCGCGCCCCTGTGCCCCTTGAGACCTCCCTTGCCAGCCTGCGAAATGGGACCTCGTGATAGGCGCCTGCCACATCCTGATCGAGGAGAAGGGAGAACGGCTCTTTCATGCTGAATCTCAGGGCAATCGTAAAATCCCGTCCCCTCAGGACCACAAGATACAAATCGTCCAGCATGCGTTGAAGCTCCGGGTCCGGGGAGCCCTGTCCAAGATCCGAGGGTTCATAGCGGATGATCCCTCTGTCGCCGCCCACGAGCTCCTCCAGCCTGGCAAATGCCTTTGGTTTTGGCGAAAAGGCGATCCATTTGTTGGTGTAGATCTTTTTTACCGCCTTATATGCCGAATCAATAAATGCCGTCGGGCTCCCGTCCTTCTGAAACTCCTCAAGGGCCTCTTTGAGCGCTCCGAAGAATTGTATATTGGCGATCTTCACCCAGTTCACATTCACGCCTCTCTCGCTGAGCATGAATTCATTGAGATAGTCCTTGAGCGGAGAAAGATCGCCGGAGGCTATGATCTCAAGCGCCCTGACAGCCCATTTCCCTGAGGGGTCCACATCATCCAGGGAGATATAGGCGTTCATCCTCGTCCTCTCCATGTAAGCCCTCAGTATCCTGGTGCCCGTAGAGTCAAGGATTATGGTGAAGAGGTTGGCTGGCTCAAAAATCATGAGAGGATTGAGGTCCCTCATGATGTAGAACAAGGCGCGCATGTCCGCTCTGTAGGGTGTGAGAGGAATGGGCAAAGCGGCGTCTCTGCCATCAACTGTTTCCCCCCTGGATATCCTGTCCCAGCACTGGCATATCCTGAGCCAGGGGGCCTTTACATTCTCTCCTGACCAGCGGAGAAGCTCGTCGTCTGATGGCAGCATCGGTTCTGAGGGGCGGGGGGGTGTTATGGCTTGAAGCTCAGGGGGCATGGCGGCGATGCATCACTTTTCCGTAGCTCTCCACCGTATTTATGTCGCTGAAATCATCCGGGTTGACCCTGTCCATGGTCAAAGGATTGCGCCCCTGGAGCCTGTCGCCCTTGAGCGACTCGTTCTCATAGATGTATTTCGGTTGATTGGACTCGGCGATCTCCCTCGCATATCTTGCGGCAAACACCTCGTCCCATGTCCACCGCCTGGGGTTCTTCTCCAGCGGAACACCCTCGGCAAAGGAGTATTCCTCCGCCTCAACGACCTCTACCCCATTCATCAGGCTCGGCACAGTGGCATAACCCGTTAGGAGACTCCCATACCCTCTGAACCAGGCGAGCTGGACAGGACAGCATCCCGGGACATCCACATAGCCTGGTCTTCTCGCCCACCAGGGCCCGATCTTCTTCCCCTTTTTCCTGTAATCATAGTGCCAGGTTGAATATATGGCGCAGTCCCCGAACACAAGGACGAACTTGTTCTCAGGGGGTGGAGGGGGATTCTCGCCGCATAGGACATAGACCGAACCGAACTCCCTGGCGTCCTTCGGTGCAGTAAAGCGGCTCACATCAACGAGGTAGGTCAGGATCATCTGGCATCCTCCGTGACACACATCCCCAACTAGCATTACCAGACCCTGGGGGGCGTTCTCGTCCGGGCGCCATATTGCCCTGCGGAATCTTCTCCTGTGGTTCTCTATCCTCTCGCCAACGACCTCTATTCCCGATATATCGCCCATCCCGACCCCTCTCCTGTGGGCAATGCCGACGAGGGGAGATTCTTTCATGGAGTCTATCCCCATGAGCTCCTCTACAACCGCATCGCATGCAACAACATCCTCACCTGCAACCACGAGCTTCATCTCAACCACATCACCGAAGGCAGGGCCCTGCCCTTCCATGGCATGAAACATGTCTGTTACGCAGAGATGCGGTGGGCAGGCATGGGTTATGTCCACGAACTTCTCCCAGAGGCTTGTCCCTGCATGAGCCCTTCCCCTGTGGTGTCTGGCCTTGTCCTCATCAGGAAGGATCCCGTGGCTGTTCTTGAGGCCCAGGGTCGTCACACATGCGATATGGGTCTTAGCCACGGGCACTGTGATCCATAGGTCGGCCTCTGCCAGAGATTTTGGCACATGCATGTCCTTCAGACAGAAGTTGTCAAGCTGAACCTTGTATACCCAGGGCTCTTCGTCGAAATAAACCACCTTGCACCCAATGGACTCAAGTGCCGTGTCATAGCCGGACAGCTCAAAGTGTTTCCTCGCCGGCATTCCGCAGACCGGATTCTCACCAACCATGACCTCCCTGGCCCCAGCATCCTTGCACAGCTGCGCAAGGCCCTTCAGCATGTCTATATGGGTGACAGCAGGGATCCCCATGGCGGTCATCACATTTGGCTTGAGCAGAACCTTCATTCCGGGCTTTACCCACTTGCCAATGCCCCCCAGGGCTTTGAAGGCTTTGTTGAGGGCCTCTATCCTGTCCTCTCCGCATCCAATTGCAACGGTTGTCTTCTTCATGAGCCAGTCATCACTTTTCACCTTCAAGGATGCCTCTGGCCCTTCCGATGAGGTCTTTCAGCCTTTTCTTCTCGTCTTCCAGCCCCCTCTTCTCCGAATCAAGCCCGTGTATCCGATCATTTTGTTCGGCGATCCGTTCCTCGGCCTTTCTCTCCTTTGCTGTCATTTCTTTGAGCCTTCTCTCTGCGGCCTCGAGTTTCTCATGAAGGAGATCTGCCCCTCTCACAGAAGCCCTGAGCTTGTCCCTGACAGAACCCAGCTCCTCCTCTTTTTCACTGAGCTTTGTCTCAAGAGTTGTCTTATCCTCAAGAAACTGAGCGACCTTCTCCTGAAGGGAATTATATTCCTCCTCGCTGATATGAAAGCCGATAAGATTTTCCACCTTTTTAAGCAGGTCCTCGTCGCTGAAGGGCTTGATAAGGTAATCCTCTGCCCTGACCTTGAGCTTGCGATGCTTGTCGAAATCCTCCTGTGTTGCCTTGGAAGACATGAGGATCAGGGGAATAGATTTTATATCCTTGTCCTCCTTAATCTCTTTGCAGATGAGATACCCGTTTGCTTCTCCAAGCTCCACGCAAAGAAGGATCAAGGAGGGTTTCTCTTTGCTGACAAGCTCAACTGCCCCCTGCCCGTTGCCCGAAACAATCGCTTGATACTTCTTCTGCTCCAGCGCCTTGGAAAGCATCATGGCAAAGGGCTCATCTACGTCTATAATGAGGATTTTCTTCTTGGGCATGATAGCTTATGGTAATCTATTGACCCCTCATTGGCAATAATGTTGCCCTAAAACAAAATGGTTATAAATGGGTATCTGCTATGGTATAAATTGGATTTTAAAGTAACTCCACATCAATACTTGTTGAAGTTGTAGCAGATCCAAAGGAAGCAGTAATCGTTGTTGTATAATTTGAATCAACGGTAATTTTTACTTTAAATTTACCTGTACCACTATCATCGGTTCTAATAATTAATGGAGAAGAAGAATCATTTGTCACTGGGTTAAATAATTCTATCTTCGGTGGACCTATGGATGATGTAATATTAAGCCCAGCATTAGGAACAGATTTATTATCGTCTGTTAAATCAACAAAATACATTTGGTTAAGTATAGTTCCTGATGTAGCTGTTATCGTCACACCTTCTGGTTGGATAATTATTTTATAATTATGTTCCGCATCAGATGATCTTCCACAATTATAATTGCCAATCAATAAGGATATTAAAAGAAAACATAAAGCGGATAAGAATGCTATTCCCTTCATACCCTTGATAAAAGCCCTCCTTATTCAAATCTGTCCCAAAGGCTTGTTTTTGTCAATAGGGAGACAATACTATTGTGTCATTAAGAGATTGCCACGCCCGCAAAAGCCGGGCTCGCAATGACAAAAATATTTAGGCGCCGTATTTGCTCAAGCGCCCTGCGTTGGCTAGGAGAAGGGGCATGAGGTGCTTCATGGGGAAGATACCGAGGCTTCCGCGGTTGCACTCCCTCTCTGTGAATGCCTC
>Ga0315296_10000133_pt1 | contig 72115 bp, 101 predicted proteins | sample YL17G14_18_MG_FD_203921 | JGI IMG/M metagenome (GOLD analysis project Ga0315296, IMG submission 203921) | Sediment microbial communities from Yellowstone Lake, YNP, Wyoming, USA - YL17G14_18 | ecosystem: Environmental > Aquatic > Freshwater > Lake > Sediment | place: USA: Wyoming | collected... | reverse complement strand
CAACATCATGTCGAAACGGAAGAGATGACCGCTAAGGATATAGCGGAAGCCCACGACATGATGTTGTCAAGATTTAAGGAGTTAGGGATAGTTGATTAGCATAATCGTGTGTAACCACAATTATTCTCAGTTCATCCCAGTACTCATGCAAGCGTACAACAAGTATCCTTTCGATAAGGATGAAGTGGAAATGATTATCGTGGATGACAATTCGAACGAGGACAATTTCCTAAGTTTTTTAAGGTTATCAATGATTCTTGTTGAACCATGGTTCAAAGTCAGGGCTTTCGAAACGCATAACAACATAACCAAAAATAATGTTTTAGCTGATAACGTTGGAGTAAGACAGTGCAAAGGCGATATCATCATCTTAAATCCAGTAGACGTAGTTCCTTGCATGAACCCCCTTCCAATCATATACGAAAGACATAGAGAAGTTCCTAACCTGTACCTCTATCCTAGTTTCTTTCTAAGTTTTGGAGGGTGGGTTAAAGGGTATGATAAATGGCAGGTAACAACATGCGGTTCCTCGATGCGGAAAGAAACCTATGAGCTTTTGGGCGGTCAAGACGAAAGGTTCATAGGTCACTGTAACTCTGATGTAAATTTCGTCGTGCGAATTCAGCATGGACCATTTGCATTTGTGAAAGATGAACGATTGATTTACGCTCACCTTCACGACGTATTTTGTAATGCAGTATCCCCTGGAGTGGAGCCACCTGCTCTAGGCGGGTATAAGGCCAACATAGGTAAGGCATGGGGGCAGATAGACACTCTTGAAGAAATAAACCTTCAAGAATTAATCAGAAAAGAAGGTGCGAAATAATGATAAAAGTAGCAGCAGTTATCCTGACACTAAACGAGGAACCCAGAATCGAAGCATGTTTAAAGCAGTTCAGGCCTTACGTCCACTATATGCTTGTTCTGGACGGAGAAAGCACCGATAAGACAGCTGAGTGTGCACGTAGAATAGCTGATAGAGTGGAGATTCACAAGTTTTCAGGCAGCTTCGCAGAAGAAAAGAACTATGCGAGAACGCTTGTACCGAAAGAGTGTGGCTGGATCCTATGGGCCGACGCTGACGAAATATGGGATACAGGATTCTTGGCAAACCTCCAAGACACACTTGAACAAGCAAACAAGGATTATGTCGCATGTTTCCGGTTCGCCAGAGTCAACCTCCCAGGCGGAATTAATTACCCCGATTTTCAGGCTAGGTTATTCCTCAACAGCAGAGACATACTCTGGAAGGGAGATCTCCACGAGATTCCTTATCTCACAAAGGAAAACATTCCTTTAGACCATGCAGACGTTGAGAAGAGACAAACGAAATTAGGAGTCTGCACGGTTCACGAGTATCCTATAATACATCTTCCGCGTAGGAAGGATCTCAGTAGGATATGGTGGAAAGAAAAATGATGGAGGTATGTTAAATGTTGTGTTTCTATCAAGGAACCTATGGAGAACGTATTCAACAGTCTTTAGAGAGCATTGGACGAATAGTCAAGCACGTCGACCGCGCAATAGTAATAGTTGATGAAACAGTCACAGAAGAGCAGAAGCAACAGCTTCAAGACATAGGCTGCGAGGTCTACTTCGCTCCATGGCAAGACAGCATGGTAAAAATGCGGAATCAAGCCCTCGATAAGATACAGACAAATGACTGGGTGATCACGTCAGACCCGGATGAATTTTTCAATGAAGATTTCTGCAACGATGTGCGCAAGATTATTGCGAAAGCAGAAACGTCGCCGATAGACGTTATTCTGATTAATAGCCATGACACGACTACTGGAGCTGACGGGAAAACGTCGACGAACGCCAGCGACTTCTACAAGAACCTCATCTACCGAAAGCGGGCGGGCACTCACTACGAAGGCGTTGGACAGAAAGAGGTGCACGAAACCCTCATTATACCGGGAATGCAGCAGCAAGCAAAGATAGATAGAAGATATTGGTACGAACACCGGAAATATTGGCATGAAGTCTGGGAACGTGCAGCCCGGAACAGCTTTATTGGCGGCGGAGGTAATAACGTTGGAACAAGAAATCCTTCTTGGAAGCCGCTTCGAGACATCTGCGATGGGCTTGGTCTTACGACGTGGCCTCTGGCAAGAGAGTACTTCAGGAAAGGCAATATTGACCCGCGGTTGAAGGAGTGGCTTTGGGAGAACCGTTTTGAAGGATTCGATTTCGACCACGAGGAAATGGAGTTCGGGCGATGGTATTTTGAGTACCTTCATCCAGAGGAGGCGGGTCCATGGGCTCCCGTAACCGACGTGAAGGTGGGGAGTCCTCCAGAGGTGATGGGGTTTGTTGAGGACACTTACATGAAAGTTCTTGGCAGACACGCTGATCAGCCGGGGAAGGAAATGTACACGGCGGCCATCCTCCGGGGCAAATTGAAGAGGGAAGACTTGCCTGAACTCCTCAAGAAGAGCCCTGAGTTCCTAGAGAAAGCAGGCCCAACAGAAAATGTGAAGCTGCAAGTGCCCGTCGACGTAAACATTCGAGTAACAGAAGCCATAATAATCGAGGCTTTAGGCCGAAGCAAAACGTGGGCCATAACAATTAAGCCCCGGCTTGACGTGGGAATGTTTTTCGAACTTGCGCTAGGACCCCGCGAGAAATGGGAAGAATTCCTCTCATGGTTCTACAAAAACCAGCCTGGCCCCCAAGAAGTGCTGAAAGAACTGAAGAGGATGCTCAAATGTCAACGGTAGGTTGGGTTTCGGCTTCTCCAGTTGCCCGCACAGGTTATGGCCGAGAAACGAAAGAGGTGGGGTACAGGATTGTGGACTGTGGGAGAGACATTGTCTTCATCGGCACCTTCGGCGACGTCATAATTTGGGGCGGAGTGACGGAGCAGCTCACGCCGAAAGGCAAGAAAGTCACCATATTATCCCTCACCAACCCCAGCTCCGCGGCAGCCGTCATCAACGAATACGTCGACAAATACGACTTGAAAATGATAGTTGGGTTCATGGACTGCTTTGGGCTGGAATATCTGAACGACGTTAAAGTGCCCGTCATAGGCTACTGCGTTGGCGGGGAATCCCTAATTAGTACACCTTTGGGTTCCAAAAGTATTTCGGATGTGAAAAAGGGCGATATAGTGTGGGGGTACAAGAATGGTGAGATTGTTCCAACACAAGTTCTGGCAAAATCTTTCAGGGTTGTTAGAGGTTATCATCTTCTTAAGACTAAAAAAGCCTCATTGAGAATTACGGGTGAACATCCTGTCTGGTTCTCACGTGATTATATCCCCGTGCAAAACATAAATATAGGTAACGGTTGTATTCTAACGTTAGGCGACAACTATTATGCCACGGAAGGGGACTTCTCAACGTTACTGGACGAAAGAGGAAATTCGAATTATGCAAGAATTGGCTCCAACGTGTACAAGAGTGGAGATAGCGAGAAGGTTAAACCGAACTTTAGGAAGCGTACAAACGAAAATTTGTCTGATGGGGCTTTCCCTTCCCAAAGCACCGAGAAAACGATTGGCGATTTACCGTACAAAGTGGGCCCTCTTCGAAACGGAATGGGCCTACCTTTCAGGGATTATAGATGGAGAAGGAACGATAAGCATTCTGTGCCACAAGAAAAAGAGCAAAAAACAAAAGGGGAAAATCTACTACTACCTTGTCCCAACGGTATCGATAGAAAATACTTCAGAAAAACTGGCAAGTTGGTTTCACGAAAAGTTGGGGATAAAAGGGCGTTACGAGGGCTGGAGGCTTCATCATATTTCACCCTTGGTGTCAGCTCCTCTATCCCGCAAAGCGACCTACATATGGCGTTTAACAGGCTACAGAACATATCCGATTTTGGAGCGGTGTCTTCCTTATTTAACGATAAAGAAGGAGCAGGCGAAACTAACATTGGTTTTCTTGGAATCCCGTCTGAACAGGAGTCTGGATGCGTCTTACTCCAAGAGCGAAATAGAGGTGGCCATTCAAGTTCGGAGTTTGAACCCAGTGAGGAACAAATCATACAACTTGAAAGAGTTGTTTCTGGACCGACTTTAGTCTACAACCTAAAAACTAAAACAAAGAACTTTTTTGCTAATGGAATTCTGATTCATAATTGTCCTATTGATGGCCCGTACACGCCTGAGATGGTTCATTTTACGAGGAACTTTCATAAAATCGTTGCCTACAGCAAATTCGGCTACGAGGAACTCAAAAAGTTTTATCCTCCAAGCCGCATAGGGCTGATTGACCATGCTGTTGACGTAGACACTTTCAAGCCGTTAACCGCCAAAGAGTATGATGGTGTCCGAGAATGGTTCCTGAAAGAGCATGGCGTGCCTAAAGACGCTTTCCTGGCAGTGAGCATGGGAGCTAACGTTGGGCCCCGGAAACTGTTGCCGTTGGAGATGGCGACCTTCAGCAAGTTTGTCCAGAAACATCCCGACGCGCACCTGTACATACAGACTAATGCTTACGCTCCGGGGAGAGGGTATAATCTCATATCTCATCGAAGCGTCCTAGGCATGGAGAAGAATATTCATTTTGCAACGCTTGACCCAATAGTGTTTCCTGCTGAAGACTGGGAGTTGAGGTGCGTATTCGGGGGATCTCAGGTTTTTCTCCATAATGCTGTTGCTGAAGGCTGCGGCTTGCCGCAGCGAGAAGCGATGGCATGTGGCACGCCTCCTATAGCTCCTAGAAACAGTGCGCAGACTGAACAGACCGAGGGGTTAGGCTGGCTTGTTGAGAACATTGACCCTGAGGATTACGTCGAATATCCCGTTTACGTTCCTACATTACAGACGTATCCGGTGCCAAGCCAGAAAAGCATGCTGGAAAAACTGGAGGAAGCATACCAAAACCCCGACATGGTTGAGGCGTACGGTCGACGCTCGAGGCGATTCATAGTCAAGAATTACTCGTACAAGAGAATCATTCCTAAGTGGCTGGGCCTCCTCAGCGAAGTTGACCATGACGTAGAAGTTCTGCAAACGATGCGTGACAGTTTTCAAGCGTAAAACAAAGAAAAAAGGGGAAGTTATCTTCTTCTCGATCTCGATGCTCTAGATGCCGGCATCCAATCCTTCAGTTTCGGGAACATCGTCGTTAATCTGTCTCTGAACTTCGTCAGCAAATCTCCGCCGCCTAGTCCCTGGGCGTAAGGCACTACTGGGGGGGCTCCGAACCCGCGAGATAAGCGGCCTCGGGCAACTTGGACGGCTGCGTTGTCGACTGCAACTAAGTCGGGGTCGTACTCTTGTCCGGCTAAGCCTTTGATGTTGAGGCTCGAGATTAGTCTTCTTCTGTTTTTGTAACTCAACCATTCCACCTTCTAAAACCCTATTGCGAGAATTTCTGCGGTTAGCGTTGTTCCGGCTGCGGGGTTCAAGTATAGACTGATGCCCACCGTGTTATTTAAGTAGCTCTTGCTCTGCATGAGGCCTGCCGTCAGGATCCAGGTCTTCGGGCTGGTTGTTACTTCAATGTGCATTATTTGCTCGACTGTTCTAAGCTCTGGGAAGGTTACGGTGAGGTATAGTCCCTGTGCTCCGGCTGGGATCACTAGAGTGACGTTGGCTTTGACTATTGTTCTGCCGTCGCGATGCAATGTTGCTACTATGGGCATCCCGCATTCACCAGCCTATGGGGGTCCTACGGCGATTACGTCGATGCAGATCGTTACTCCTGCCCGGTTGGTTTGGTAGATTGACATTCCGACGACGTTGCCTTCTATGTGCTTGTTTATAGGCCCCATGATAGCACCCTGACCTGGTGGGCTAGGACGAATTTCCAACTGTATGTGCAGTATGTTCTCGATGTACTTCAAGTCTGGCACGCGAACGTTGATCCCAGACCATCCGTTTTGGTCAGGCGGGGGGTCAATAACACAGCGGCGGCTTTTCGCGACGACTCGCATGTCCTCGGTTATGAAGACGATCTCGTGGCTATCGTACAGTGCTCCTCGAATACCTCTATCTCCACCGATTGACAATTTTCAACATTCCTCCTATGGGGGTCCTACAGCGATTACGTCAACGCAGATCTGGCTGACTGTCGGTCCTATGGCCATGTAGATTGACATTCCGACGACGTTGCCATCTATTCTCTTCCAGAAAGGTCCATAATTTCCCGGAATGGGGTCTGGGTGAATCTCGAACTGTATGTGCAGTATGTTCTCGATGTACTTCAAGTCGGGCAAGCGAACGTTGAGCGCACCTAAGAACTGTCCTATGAGAGTTATGCAGTGGCGGCTCTTTGCGACGACTCGCATGTCCTCGGTTATGAAGACGATCTCGTGGCTATCGTAATGCGCTCCTTGAATTCCTCTATCTCCACCGATTGACAATTTTCAACATTCCTCCTATGGGGGTCCTACAGCGATTACGTCAACGCAGATCGTTACTCCTGCGACTTGGTAGAGTGACATTCCGACGACGTTGCCTTCTATGTGCTTGTTGAAAGGTTCAGAGAGCATAGTGGGGTCTGGGTGAATCTCGAGCTGTATGTGCAGTATGTTCTCGATGTACTTCAAGTCGGGCACGCGAACGTTGATCCCAGACCAATTGCCTGAGACAGCACCATAAATGCAGAGGCGGCTTTTCGCGACGACTCGCATGTCCTCGGTTATGAAGACGATCTCGTGGCTGTCACATAGGCACCCTTGAATGCCCCTATCTCCGCCTGGCAAGTCCTGTCAGTCTCCTTACGTGGTGTGCACTACTTCGTAGCGGGTTCCAGGCAGCAATCGACCTACACCCGTCACTGGATCAAGCAGCCTTAGAGCTGGTTCCTTGATGTAGCTTACTCCGACTAGGCGTGGGAAGTCTGTTTGCAGTGCGCTTGGAGCGCCGAAGGCGCCGCTTATCATGAGTAGGGCCAGAACTGTGGTGTCGCGTTTGAACACGTATGCGTTGTCGAGTTCCTTGACTGCGTGCGGTGCTCCTGGAAGGGTTCTTGGCTGCCAGAACGTGGTTAGTTTCGGCTTCTGTTTTCCGTCGATGATGAACTGGAAGGCTTCGATGCGTGGGCTGTCGTGTGTGGTTTCGATTGCGAAGACGACGTGGACGGCGTTCATGCCGATTCTGATGGCGTTTGGCAGTAATCCACCCATCAGGGTAGTGGCCGAGTGGATCCAGGGTTGCGGTGCTCCCGTGGTCCATGCGTTTTGAGCCCCTGCGTAGATGCTGTTTAGGTCTTCCCAGTCGTCGCCGATTCCGAAGTGTGATGCTTCGATCGGGAGAGGCCCGCCGATCTTGTTGCTTGCCGGCTGCTCATCGTCGATTTCAGCGTCCATCTGCTCCTTCGCTATCATTGCGCCTAAGAGTGCTTCAGCCTCGTGTCGCTTGTATATGTCGGCTAGTTCTCTTTCAGGGTAGACCGTTATGAATTGTCTTTCGTATGATCTGCCGAAACGTGTAAGTTCCTTTGGAGTCAGGTCTCGCGTGGTTACTCCGAGGTCGCTTGCTAGGGTTCTTGCGTCCTGCATCATATTTGTTAGTTCTTGTAGACTTATCAATTTCGTTTTCTCCTATGTTTGTAGAAGGAGTGGTGAATGTTCCCTTATAAGAATTGGTGATACTCGGTAATGCTTAAATGTGGAAGAGGACAATTATGGAAAGGGAATTCCGTTTTGCCTCGACTGTTGCTGAAGGAGAAAGCACGAGAAATATTGTTGGCAAGAAACTACCCTCCGGAAGCGCTGCATGAAGATTACCAGGTTCAGCTTGAAGGAGAAGCCGTTAAGGTTGACGTTGTTGCATTCCAAGGAAAAAGAAAAATCGCTTTCCACTCAGCTGAGGTCAGCGTGGAGAAAGCCATACAGTTATGCCAGGTATTTGATGAAGTGTGGATGATTGATCCTTCAGGAGCCTTTTGCCTAACAACGTTGAAGGACGCAATTCGGTTTAATTACGATAAGCTTGTTGACGAGTACATTAGCGTTGCAAGAGAACTCAGGGAATTCCAGCTGATGGTGAAGAAGCTGGGGAAAAGTAAAGACTTGAGAAAGAGAGAGGTCCTGCAGATTCGCTGCAGAAAAGCTGTCGAAGACGAATTCAAGAGGTTCTGCTTGGAAAACAAGCTTGAGTATGAAAGGGCGATAGAAATGTTGCTCATGGCTGCAGGAAGCAAAGACGTGTTCGAAAGAAGACTGCTTGAGATGAAACTATCGCGGAGACCGGATATCGCGGTTATCCTCAAGTGACTCAAGTAGGCGCAATCTTGTGCTCCCACTTGGTTCCGATAACGGGTCTTGCGTAGTCGAGAAATTCAAGCAGTAAAGCCTTCCGCAGTTTCTGCTCCGTCAAAACATAGTTCATAGGGCCCGCAATGAACTTTTTCAGTTCGCTTCTGGCTTCTTGAGCGCGGGTGGAAGCAAAGTTGAGGATTACGCCATTCTGTAGGGGCTTCGGAAGTTTACTCTTAACCTTGTCGATGTTGCTCACATGATTCCCCAAGCAACGTTTAGCGCCCTAGACGAGGACAGACAATCCGTGTACTGTTCTGCTCGGTCCACTTTCAATGCCCATTATGGAAGGCAAGTTCGGGATGCTTCTCCCTGGCGGCCAGCTAGCTGGTCGTTCGTATGGCCCGGGGATGTTTCGGTTTACAGGTGAGACGGCTGGGTACGCAATTGAGCCTAAAAGTCTTTTTCCCTTCATCAGGTCTTTCAACGGTGTTGGCCTGCCCTTGAGCTGTGGAAACATGTCAATCGTGAGGATTGCAGGCAGCTGTGATGGCCCCGTTAAGTGTGATTGCCCGAAAAGTCTCCTCTTGGATTGCCCGAATCTTTGCGCCAGATGAACCGGAGTTTCTCCGCCAACCAATGCCATTGCTTGCTGTCCGATCCTAGCGGTACGCACCATTTCCAGAGGCCGCTTCTTAAAGCCCATAACCCTCGGAAAGTTTGATCCCTCTTCAACTATTGCCCGTAAAGCCATGCCTATCAACTACACTATGTGTTAGGCGGCGTTCATATTTAAGTTTTCTTAAAAGTCTCCAGCCTGTACGAAGGGAGAGAGGACGTAGTGTTCCACGCGGCCCTTGAACTTGTCCGTGTGCACCTCTGGGTAGTCCTTGCTGCGGTCTACCTTGGTGTAGCTTACCTGTCTAGTTCGTTGCTGTTTCAAAAGGGGGAAGTTGGAGATTGCGCGGTTTTTCCTCATGATCGCTCTGGTTAGGACTTCAGCGCCAAGTTCGCCGATGCCTAGAGTGTGTATTGCTTCGTGTATCGGAGTTGTGTCGTCGGCGTGTTGGCCTAGGAAGATGGCGTCATGTTTGGTTTTAGGCTGCAGGCCCCTGTAAAGGGTTCCCCTTGCGTCGGATACGACTTCGTCTGTTATAAAAACGTGTTTCGGGACCCTGAGAAAGTGGCATAATCCAAGCAGCTCAGAAACCTCGTTGATGTCCAAAGTCTTTCAATTCCCTCTACTTGGGATTTCTCCATGAATCGAAGCTGGAAGCCTTATGTAGCGATGGATATTCCAAATCTTCTTGTCGGATCTATTTCTTCAGAAACAGCAGCTCCCGAAGGACTCGTCCGTGTCGCTCCTATGTCAACTATGGCCGGTCTTAGAGGGGGGGTTGAAGGTGGGCGTCTTTGCGGATTGCATCCCGGGCATGGGGACCCCCGCATTAGAAGTGGACGTTTCAAAAGGTTCCCAGATAGAATTCGTCCTTGCGTTGATGTCCTTTGCGTCAAAATCCCTGGAGGCGTGAATGGAAGTTTTGCCTTCAGGTCGAACACGCGGGCCCTTAGCAGAGCTATTTTATCCTGGATTTGCTGCTGGATGTCGCCGAGAGCCGGGGTAGACAACTAGGGATCTCCGTTATCTCACTTGACTGACCCATCTGCGCGTGATGGCGGCTTGCTCGTTGACGAAACTGAGAATGCCTCTTCCCAGATATGAGCCACCTTGCATGAGGGCTTGCACCGGCTTCAGTTCAGTGAGGTTGTCCATGAAGACTTTGGCGCCTTGAACGGCGTTGTCAGGGATTATTTTGACGGCATCAACACGTGCTGCCAAATTGCTTTTTACATTTTCTCCTGCCATGTAATGCACCTAAAGTAACTATGTCGATTGAGAATATAAATCTTTTATTCGGGGATTAGGGAACATAGGTCTTAATCTCCGCTGGCACATGAATTCTTTTTATACAAATACAGCCACACTACTTAAGCAGGGATTATGATGGCGCCTCCGATTATTGATATTGCAGGAAAACCCTACTATTTCTGGTCAACGGGAAAAAAGACTTCTATTTTCCTTGTTTTGTTTGGCGGTCATCTTTCGGCTGACAGTGATTGCTGGAATGACTTCCACGAGTCACAGAATGGACGTGGCTATCGTAGATTAGAAATTAATGAACTGTATCGCCAAGATTTCTTTGGTAGTGAGTACACTATTGAAAAGGAACAGTTTGTTGAAGAGTTAGCTACGATGCATGACGTCATAAGCCCAGCTACCGGAACCGCGTATTCTCCACCTGATTGCAGACCTAATGACTTCATATCGAAAGCATGTTATTGGATGTGGGAACAAGGATACGCTGACAGGCATCTTTTCGGATTTTCCGTAGGCGCAGTCGCTGTTGCTGACTACATAACACGATACCCTAACAATTTTTCAACCGCGTGTCTAGCTTCAGCTCCTGTAAATTGGGACAACATTGAGGGTGGGATAGATGAACTGTCACAAAGCGCTCACCGTGCCGACAGAGCTGCCCCCCGCGGCGGTTACAAGGATGACGGAACATGGAAATATGATGGAACATGGGTCTGGGGGATTGCACCTTTACAAGACTTCACGCATCCACAAGTTCATGCGTACATCGACCCTTTTAGGTACCCAGACCCCAAAAGTTGGATGGTCTTTGATTGGCCTAGTGGACATGATGTATTTCCAGTTCGGGATGAAGGAGGATATTCTGTGGGAGGGCGTGCTAAATGGGTGCCTTCAAACCCAAAAGGTGAACCTTCTGCCCCGTATTATAGACATAAAATTAATTTCAGTGTCGTAGGTTTATTACCGAATGGAGACCTTGACGCTGAAGCCTGGCTTACAATCAATTTAGCCAGTAACGGCGTTACCGTAGTGGGGAGCGATGGTGCTGCGCATAGATTAAGCCTTTCGAGTATAGTAGGCCCTTATGTTGGTGATGGAATGTATTTTGAATTAGAGTTATTGCGTGGATACAATTCTGTATGGCTTGCTGGGCCCGAGTTCTTTGGAAAACCAAAGAATTATCGCGTTGTAACAACGAGAGTTACGGAAGTTCCAGTAGGCACTACTGTTCAAGGTACCCCCACAGCTGGATACAAAGGCAACGTTGAATCTGACGGTACTGGACATATCCAGTGGATTGTCACAGTTGACCCTGAACCCTGCCCACCACTTACTGTGACTCTAGCCATGGCCTCAAGCGAAGGCGGATCCACGACTCCGCCAGCAGGCAGTCACAGCTACCCAACGGGAGCAGATGTTACAGTGGAAGCTTTCCCCAACGCGGACTACGAGTTTAACCATTGGGAGTTCGTTTCACCCGACACGCCTCCCGGAACAGATACGCGCAATCCTTGCCGGTTGATGGGAGGCTACTTGGACAGGGACGTCATGGTGACGCCAGTGTTCCAATACGTGCCCCCACCGCCATGCTCAACTGACGCGGATTGCCCCACGGGGCAGATCTGCGTAAACGGAGTATGCGTTGACGCTATACCATGTCCAGACCCTGAACCCTGTCCACCATGTAAAGATGACTTTCCAAGATTATCTGCACTACAAGCCAAGTTAGCCGAGTTCAGGAAGAAGCGTAAGAGGTGAAAATGGGGGGTATGCTTTTAACAGTCCTGCAAATCAGTCCACACGTCAGGAGTCAAATCGCTCGGAAGCGGAACACATATATCAATAGGAGGAACAGAATGTAGTAGATAGTGGTAATGAGCTGAGAACATGGTTACGCTTTCTGAGGCCGATATCTACAAAGTGATGACCGAGACGGGAGCCACCTATGAAACAGTGGTGAAGGCGGCTGCAGGCTTAGACTTCTGTAATTACATGTTTCCATGTATCCGTGCTTTAATCGCAATCCTCCCGCTGACAAAATTACAAGCTGTGATATGCTGTATTACTAGGCAAAAACCACCCTTATTCTGAAGTGGTTGTTTTTGCTATTTAAGCTGGTTTCTTTCTGCGCTCCCTTAAGGTCTTGACTAAGGGTTCCCTGAGGATAAGCGGCTGGCGCCCCGAAATTCTCTCCATGATCGGCCTAGGCGCTGATTCAGTGAGGCTTCCTATCACTCCTCTAACGTCGTCTTTTATTGCTTTCATGCTCTCCTTCATTTTTTCAGAACTTTCCTTAAGCGGCATCGTTGCACCACTATCCTTAATAGTAAAACGAACAGTTATAAAGGTTTGACTAGAGATGAATGTTGTGTCTACAAAAGACAGCATATCAGACCAGCTCAACGAGATTATGGGTTTGACCGTGGACTGGACTAAAATGGGGAAAGAGGACCTTGAGGAAATCTCCAAGTTCTTCGATGAACCGTACAGGCTCATTAAGCTTGGTGTGAACAAACTTAAAACGAAAGCCAAGGAAGACCTTTTGAACAGGCCGCTCGGAGAAATATTGCAGTCATCCGACCTTCTTGGAAGCGTCACTAGGGGTCGAGGCGGCCCCTTAGGGCTCGGGATCCTGCCTGCCCTACTCGGTTCTAAGTCCAGAGAGTCGGCTAAAACAAAGAGTGAAGTGATCCCGGAACAAGAAGCAAAACCTGCACCTTCACCACCTTCAACAGAGAAACCGCTCGGTGAAGAGCATAAGGACGAACAGAAGACCAAGACCTAGATAGAACGCGGTCCAACCAAGATTGTTTTCGGTGAATCGCGACTTGTTTTTTACGGATGCAATAGCGAAGCCTGCAACTAGCGCCAGCAGAAGCATTAGAGGCTTGTTGAAGACAGATGCTATCGCTATGTATGCTCCTGAGCATGCGACCATTAAAACTCTCAGACCCCCGTATCCGTAGGTTGAAAATATCGTCTTAACTCCGAATTTCTTGTCCCCTTCAACGTCTTCAACGTCTTTTGTAGATTGAAAACCTAGGACCCATACAAAAGCGAGAAGCGCATAGGGTAGAGCTCCCTGCCAGGTTCCATAAATGCTCCATACTGCGAACACTGGAATTAAACCTCTGGAAACGGCCATCCATAGTATATTGAGAACGGGGTGAATTCTCCTTGGAGAAAATGGAGAGAGACTGTAAAAGACAGCGAAAAATATCAAGATTGTGGTGACTAAGCCAAAGAACTCCGTCACTGTAAAGGCTCTTGCTATGCTAATTATTGCCAGCAACCAGCCAATTCCTAATGCTTCTTCCTTTGAAATTAACCCTGACGGTAAAACACGATAGGGTTTCACAATTTTATCAAGTTCCACATCAGCGTATTGGTTGATTATCTGACCACAACCCTGGCATAAACTCAAAGTGATTCCAACATATATTGCGGTTATTAGGTGTTCCCACGTGATGATGGATTGAGTTGATGCTAAGATTCCGAATATACCCACTAGCAAAGGTGCGAGTAACGTAAACGGGCGGACAAGCATCGCATAATAGACTAATTTCCCAAAATGTTTCCTTAATTTGGGGTAACCTTTCTTAATGCCACCATTAAAACCCATTTCTCTGATTTCTCCTCTCCAATAGAGTATGGCAAACAAGACAAAAAGAAACCAAGTTCTCAATGTTATTGTGTTTTTTATTTCCATCTATATGGTGTACATCCAGTTTTCTTGGTAATATATCTTGCTTTATTCTGCAAATCTGGCAGGTGTAGTTATCTTTGGCTCTCACCTTCTCTTTGAGTTCTTCGCTAAACATTGCTGGATATCTTTCAAAGGACATTCCACCCTTCCAATTCCAATGATTCTCCCCTTTTGGGAGACATCGCCCAAATCTAAGTTTTAAGTCGTTTTCGTATCTTTTCTTTAAAGAATTTATTATCTTGTTTCTAATCTCCGGATTATCCCACATCCTTGTAGCAATTTCACTAAACCTTTGTTTTTCTCTCGGGTCAGAAAATCTTCTTAATTGAACTTCGCTCCATTTTTTTCGCATCTCTGGACTTTTCAGCGTCCTCTTCATAGCCTTACTTATCTTTATCCTTTCTCCTTTGTTCAGAAAACGTTCTTTCATCTTTTTACTAAGTTTTCGAGGAACATTGGCATACACACCTCTTTCCCACAACCGTTTAACAGTTTCTCTGATTTTAGTTCTAACTTCGGGCCTTTTTGCTGAATTACACCTTCTCCTTAATTCACTTAAAATTTTCTTCTTGTGAACCGCACCTCTTTTAATAGCTTCAGTTGAATCATAACAGTTATGCTTCTTTAATCGTTGATAGATATTTTCCAGACTACATCTTAATTTCAAAGCGATTTCTAATGTAGAAAATCCTTCAGCCCATAAGCGAGTTATGTCCTCAATTTTTATATCTTTACTCCCACGAGGATATTTCTCTACCACGTCTATTTCCTCCTTTGCCGGGGCTTTTCTCCAACGTGCATGACTGTCAAAAGAATCTTTCCGGCCTCAGGTGTGCCGTACACTTCCATGTAACCCCATGCGCCCTTTTCTAAATGCAGTTCTTCACGGACTATTTTGCTTATGACGATTCTGCCCTTCGAGTCCAGCTCCCATTTAGGACGCAATGAGTGAGCCATTTCGATTCCCTGCTCTAGTGGGAATAAGTGGGAAATAAACGTTTACTTTTTGAGGTATTGTTCGAACATTGACCAGTCTATTAAACCCCATCCCTTGTCGTTGTCTTTGGTTGTTCCGTAAGCCGCGAATACTTGCTTGGCAAGTGATGTGGTCAACCGTATTCCTCTTTCGGTGAACATTTGTTTAGCGCACGCTAGCAAGCCTGTGACATGCGGCGAGGCCATGCTTGTGCCGGAAAGGTAGCCGAAACGCTGTTCCTTCTTGTCTGATTGAATGTCGAGGACGCCTGTGAGGGCAGAGTGGATCTGGACGCCTGGCGCCACGACGTCGGGTTTAACCTCGTCGTAGGCAGGGCCTCTTGAAGAAAACTTTGCTACTGAGCCGCTGAATTCGTCCCATGCTCCGACTGTGATTGTGTCGGGCAAGGATCCGGGGCTGGTGATGGTTTGGGGGTTGGGTCCTTGGTTTCCCGCGGAAACTATGACCATCATGCCGTTAGACGTCAACTTGGTGATTACGGCGCTCAGCGGGTCTTCTGCGGCTGCCGCTGCGGCGTTGTCTGAGCCCATGGAAAGGTTGACTATGTCGCATTTGGTTTGAAGAGCAATCTCTAATGCTTTAAGTACGTCGCTGTCGCGTCCTATTCCAATAATGAAGCCCAGCGCCTTTATTGAGATAAGGTTGGATTCTGGGGCCATGCCTTCGCAGTCGACTCCCAGAAGGATGTCCCTAGCCTTTTTCCCTCCCGCGATTGAGGCGACGTGTTGGCCGTGTCCGTTTGCGTCGGTGTACAGTCCTGGCAGTGCCGTGAACATCTGCATGCGCGTTGTTTGAGCATGGAATTTTGTTCCTCCTGTGTCGATTATTCCAATTGACACGTTTTTGCCGGTGAAGCCCTGGCTGTTGGCGCGGTCGGCTCCGACCGTCTTGCGAGTCCACACTGTTGAAGTGAATACTTTTTTGGTCATCGCGTCATAGTACTTTGCTTCGTTGGGAAGGGTCTGTGTTGCGTGGAAAAGTCGGTCCAAGTAGATTTTGTTGACTAACGGGTTCTGCGCAAGCTCTTCGATGATTAATTCTGAAGCTACGAAACTGAGCATGTGGAACGTTGGAATCTCTTTTATCGAGGGCATTCCGTCAGTAGAAACAGGCAGTCTTGGAAAGAAGTTTCTTACGTTTGAGCCTAGAGTTGCAGGCAACAGTGGAAAAATCTGTTCCTTGAGCCTTGCAGCGTTGTTTGTCTCGACAATTATTGGCGTGATCGGAGCTTGAAACATCGCTTGCTCAACTAGACTGGTGAGCCGTCGCATAGCAACTATTTTATATCTAGTTAGACTTATTACTTGTGGAGAGATAGCTGTGGCAGCCCAAAGTCTAAGAAGAAGCTGGATCGTGATCGTTGGTTCCGGTGCACCAGCAGCCGAAGTGAGCAATGGAGCCTTGGTGATAAAGCACATCAGAAGAAAATTGAATTTGACGCCCTTCAAAGCTTTCCCCGACACTTTCTCCGGCCTTCCATACCTTGTGAAGAACAGTAACGTGGTGACTATAGGCGGGCCGCGTTCAAATGAATGGTGCTTTAACCTTAACGAGTTCACGGATCCCAAATATGGCATTACAATCAAAAGGGAAAGAGGAGCTGACGAAACCTGGGCAGACTATTTGGTCGATGGATTCACCGTGAACGACTTTATCGTCGGCACCACACATGTTCCGATTCAGACACACCGAGGGCTACTAGGCACGGGACAGCAGAATGGAGCAACTCCGGCTTATCATCGCCAGAGAAAAAGATTATTCCAACCCAACAAGAGACTCTTCGGGCAATCCAACAGGTTAAGACCATTACAGGTCACGCATATAGGCGGAACGCAGTTCGAAGATACCTGCACCATGGTAAAGGCATTTTTGGCTGACGCTGACCCTGGCTTTTATCAATGTGATTGGCCAGAACCCGCTGACCCAACGTATGCAGCATGTCCAGCAAGTCCAACGTACACAAAGCTTACGGTCTAGAGAAGCAATTTTCTCAGGACCTTGTGCTTCACTAGGAACCCAGGGTTTTTCATCGCTATTTTCACTAGGGCTTTGACGAGGGCTCTTCCGACGCTGGTTAGGTCAGGATGAAAGTCCTGCAACGTGTTGATCAGAATGTTAAAATCCTCGTCGGAGAGCTCGCATAGAACCTGTTTCAGTTTGTAGCGAGACAGATTTGCCCTTATAATACTTGAGCAGTATTTCTCGTAGTTCTGCAACTTTCCTTCGCAGATTGCCCGCGCCGCGCTCTTTGCACTTATGAGGCTCTGAACAATTCCTCCGCCCGTCGCCGGGTCACAGAACAATCCCGCATCGCCTACTAGAAGAACGTTGCCGTGAACAAGCTGCGACTCAGGTTTGGCGGTTGGAATCAATTTGGCGCGTATGTCCGTTAAGGGCTCTGCTTCTAGACTAGAGAGAAAGTCCGTCAGGAGCTTCCGCGCGTTCAATTTTAAGCTGAGAGGGACACCTAGTCCCACTCGGAACTGTCCAGGTGTTTCGTGGGGAAATATCCAGGCGTAACCGTCTGGAGCTATGCCGCCAAAGTAGAGGGAGATGCAATCGTGGGGATTGTCTTTTAACGTGGCTATTGTTTGAACTCCGACATGTATGTCCTCGAGGGAGGGTTGCTCTAGTCGGAGTAGGCGCCGCGTAATTCCCGTTAAGCCGTCAGCTCCCACAATGACGTCGGCGTTTTCATCAAACTTTGTGATGTTGCGATTGACGAGTACTTCCCCTCCAAGGCGCTTGACTTCTCTTGCCAGGTGCGTTTGGAACAGGTCTCGCCGTAAAACTAGCCCGTAGGCGGGTCCCTTGGTTCTTGTTCCCCAGCAGACGCCGTTGGGAGAGAAAATTCTTAGGGCTCTTATCTCGGCTGCCACTGTGTAGTCTGGAATACACGTTTTGAGTTTCTTGAGCAAGAATGAGGAGACTCCCCCGGCGCAAGTGTATTCTTTGCATGTGCTGTTCTTTTCGTAGACAGTCACGTCCAACGAGTTGTCTCTCTTCAGAATCTCGAGAGCTGTACCGAGACCGGACACGCTTCCCCCTATAATTGAAATACGTCTGCTAGACAAGTTATTCGCCTCGAAATGGTGAAATGCTTATATCTCGAATACTCAATATAAGGGCTACGATGGTTTACATGGGTGAAGAACCGAGTGCAGTCGAGGTAGATGTGAAAGACCTCGAAGCCTTTTTCAAGAAGCGTCGAGAAGAGGAAAAAACTGATGAGGAGATACTTAGAGAGGTATTCGAGTCAAATCCTGATGCCGACATTAAGAAGCTTGTGGAAGTAACTGGGCTTCCTAGTCTAACGATTGGCAGAATCAAGGGGCAGGTCTCGATACGACGTAAGCGAGACTCGAGGGCATCTGAGAAACATGTGGAAGAGGGCGAGGTAAGTGAACCGGACGCCAGGCAGCTTGTGGCGCAGTTCGGTCGGGAGGGATTGAACAAGCTTAAACGCGGGTTCCTGAAGAAAACTTTGGCCCTTGCGCCTGGAATGGCTGACAAGACAGCCGAGTGGATCCTTCACAAGTGGGACATAAACCCTAGACTCCAGGACGATCCGAATGATTTCTATTCCATGCTTCACAACGATGCTGGACTCAAACCGAACTTGGCATCTTCTATCGCAAAAGATGTTTTCAGTTTAGAGGAGCAGTACGCTGATATTCTCGAGGACAAGGGCGAGAGACCCATTTTCATCAGGGGGGTTTCCAGACCTTCTGAGGGTGACGTAGAATCATTTGGATATCGAAGAGGTTTGAGTTCTGGGCCTTTCGAAGTGTCTGGGAGAGGAGGAGGACGAAGAGAGCCTGACTCAGGCGGATTTCTTACCAGGGAAGAATATTTGAGGCTAGAACGCGAGAAAGAAGACCGGCGGAGAACAGAACAAGCTGAAGAGAAACGTCAGGAGCGGGAAGAGAAGTTCAGGGAAGACATAACCAACACCTTGAACTCTTTTAGAGAAGAACTTGGGAAAAGCAAAAAGCCGTCCGAAGAGTCTAGCGTTGAAGAGATTCCGATCGATGCAGAGGGCAAGCCTACAAGTCCCGAATTAGCTGTCTCCGTTAAGAGGGTTACCAGAGGATCCGGTGGAATCATACGGAAAGACCCCTTCGACATGTACATGCAGATTAGGCAGGCCGAAAAACTGGATAAAACAGGACAGTTAGACTCGGAGGGAGTGAGGCGAATTATCAAGGATGAAGTAGGCAGCAAGCAGCCTGGACCTTCAGCTGGAGAGATGGCCCTTCAAAATCAGATCAACGTTATAAGCGAGCAAATCAAGGAGAAGGACCGTCAATATAACGAATTAAAGGATAAGTTAACTGAGAAGGAACAACTGGCATTGAAGGACGAAATCCAGAATATGAGGACAGAGATGAGCAGAATGGTAGACAGAGTGGCGGCTGGAGGAGTGAATTCTACTGAAGGGATGCTCACGGCTGTTGGGGGAAAAGCTGTGGATAAGTTTGGCACTAACCTAAAAGAGGGGTTCCACGTATTAGAACGCATAATGACACCGGGAGGTACGGTTATTACATCTCCTGAAAAAGCCCCTGTCGTGACACAATCACCAGGGGCACCTTCTGGAGTGGTCGCGGCCTTGCGGGAAAGAGGTCTAGTAACAACAATCAGAGAAAGAGTGGTTGGTGCAAGACCATGAGCAAACCCAAGTGCGTACTCGTTCTTTCTGGGAAAGGAGGAGTCGGCAAAACTCTCATAGCAGTAAATCTTGCCCTAGACTTGCGGGACCAAGGCAAAAGGGTCGGATTGTTAGACGCTGATTTCTCAGCAAGCAATTCAGGCTATTTCCTTCCGGTGCAGGGCAAGAGCCTCGAACTATTGAGAGAAGAATTCAAACCCGTAGAAGTTGAAGGCATCCAGCTTTTCTCCATTCCCCTGATCCTTGGAGACAGGGCCGTAAGCATGACAGGAGACCAGTATAGTCAATTGTTTAGAGATGCAGCCTCTGCTACACAGTGGGACGTTGAGTACTTGGTCATTGATTGCCCGGCAGGATTCGGAGACGAGTTTAAGGAGGCAGCCAAAATGTACGAAGACGCCCTTCTAGGCTCCGTCATAGTCGTGCAGCCGGCGCACGTTTTAGACGCTAGGCGAGCCCTACAACTACACAAAGACCTGGAAATGCCAATTCTGGGCTTGATAGAAAACATGAGTTACTTCAAAATACACCGTGTACTTGAGGGTTCAATACCTGGGGATGAATTAGGGATACCTAGAGCTCCAGGCGAAGACGAAGAGCTCATAAAGATTTTCGGAGAAAGCGTCGTGGACCAGCTTGGCACCGAATTCGAAGTTACAGTGTTCGGCAAAATCCCCCTTAGCTTAGAAATAAGGGCGCAGGTAGAGAAAAAGCAGCCACAATTAAAAGACCCATACGACCAGCCACTTCTGAAAGCCGTTGACGCAATATTGCATGCTAAACCGCAAAAGCCTGGTTTCCTAGCCAAGCTCGCAGCGTTCGTAAAAGGCCAGTTGGACAAGCTGGTCATAGAAATATGCCTAAGCGTAAACACGGACATCAGCATTCCCGACCTGCAGCAGCGATTCGGCTACCCTGGAGGCTCAGTGATCGAGCTGAACATAATGGAGGAAGACATGGACCGCTCCATAGAATCAACACAGTGGGTCGTGAACGGCGGCAAACTTACGATAGTCGAAGGCGACGTCGCGTGGGACGCAAGAGTAGACGTCACATTCAAGGCCATCAAATGGACCCTCCTTCAAAACCATCAGCTTTCAAACGGCGACATGTACACGTTCCAAGACGCCTTAAGACTTGGACACATGCGAATCTACGGAGAAAAAAGCATGGTCAGAGGAGCCTTCTTCATGCAGAGAGTATTCGTGGAGCTCGCCCAGAACGCGACGTCAATGGCAAGACTGAAGCCTCTCCTGGAGCTTCTGTAAAATGTCAGGCTTTTTTGGCGGGATCTTGGAAAGCACTATTCGAAAAGAGATGAAAAGCAGGATTGACGAAATACTCCGCTGCGGGCGAGAATGGGACGAAACGGCCAAGACTCTCAAGAATTCACTGGACAAACTCACAACTGAACTGCAAAACGCGACAGCAAAAGGCATTCCGCTGGACCCGGCAGCAGCGAAAGCCATTAGTTCACCAGTGACGAGACTGTGCAAAAGCACGGACAGAATGGCCAAGGGATTCGAAGGATACACCAAGACAATGACCAAGATAAGCGAGAAGCTGTAACCCTTGACACTCAGAAGTTGGTCTCAGAATGTCTAGGTCGCAAATAGTGAAGTACTTGAGGTTATGTAGGGCCCAAACGGCTCCGGCTTCTATACTTTTAATTCTAACAGCATTTATGAATGGTGAGCATAGTTTAACTGGTGTTTTTATACTTGGCATCTTCGGTCTTTTTGTTCATTACATATCTTTTGCGGAAAATAGTCTTCATGATTATATAGCTGGCTATGATAAAAACGACAAAAATAAGGCTCATCATCCACTTTCCACTGGAGACATTTCAGTACATAATGCCATACTTCTAATTCATTGGGGTTTACCATTACTAATGGTGATTGCTATTACAATCACGCTTTGGCTCTCTCCAAATCCCATCTGGCCCTTAATTTGTCTCCCTTTGTGGTATGTATGGGGACAGAGTTACAACCTAGGCCTAGATAAAGAAACTATTTTGGCCGTTATTCCAATATCCCTTTGTTTCTCATTCATGGTAGTTTGGGCTTGGTTACTCTCACATCAAGAACTTGGTGGGTTAGGATGGTTGTTTATGGGGTATGCGTTTTTTACCATAGTATACCAAACCGGCTATTCTGGAAATTTAAAGGAAATGCAGGTTGGGGAGAAGAGCAACGTAATCGCTAGAATGGGAGCGCACCTGGACGTCGACTGGAAGGGACAGAAAACGTTTGTTCCAGGAAGAGCAAGGTTTTATGCGTGGTTTGTCAAGGGTTTCAACGTCGCGTTTGGTGCCACGTTATTGTGGCTGCAGTTCACTCTCGTGAGGCTGGTGATATTCGTATTACTGCTTGCTCCCATTGCGTTTTACCTCACTAAAACGACAAGGCAGAGGCCCTACGACAGACCGAAAGAACTGGCCCAAATGGGATTAATGGAAATTTGCACCATATACCTGCCGATACCGTTACTCCTCGATTTGCCCACAGCACTGATTCTGATGGCAGTAGGAGTCATATACTACTTCGGCATGAACAAAGTGCTGTGGTCAACCTCGTATCCAAGAGTGTAAAAAGGAGGCGAAAAGGATGGGTATGCTTTTAACGGTCTGCCAAGATGATGCAGGCAACGTTTACGTCAAGGGGCCCTTGGGGTTTTGGCCCTTCCCGCTTGCGAGGCTGTTCTTTGACTTGACGAAGCGTGAAGTTCGCCGATGCGAGCCAGGCGAGATTTAGGAACCTTTCTTCGCCCACATGTCACAGAGGAACTTGTACAGTCGCGGAAAACGCGCTAGATTCTTGAATGGGCACTCCTTAGGGGGTGGGGGTGCGTCAACGCATACTCCGCCTACGCAGACCTGCCCCGCGGGGCAATCCGCGTCACTCGAGCATGGCGGTGGGGGCGGTGGGGGCACGTATTGGAACACTGGCGTCACCGTGAGGTCTCTATCTAAGTAGCCGTCAAACAATGACACGGGATTGCGTCCGTCAGTCCCAGACCACGGTGGAACGAGTGAAACGAATCCCCAATGGTGAAACTCGTAGTCCGCGTCGGGGAAAGCTTCCACTGTAACATCCGCTCCCTTTAGGTAGCTGTGACTGCCAGCCGCAGGAGTCGTGGAACCGCCCTCACTTGAGACCATAGTTAGAGTCACAGTAGCAAGATTCACAGTCACGGGCCAGATGTAATCTGTTGCCCATCCACCACCAGGATCAGGCAAACGGAAAGATGCGTAAAAGCTGTAAACCACGTTATAGTTAGGCATTGTGGTTGTTTGAGAAAAGTGAACGGTTGCTATTTCGCCTCCCTGAAGTTGCCAGGTGTCGTATAAGCCATAAAGCTCTGTAACGGGCTGCAAACCTTCGAGAACTTCAACCAAGAAGTACTGCGGAGTAGAAATAAGACTCTGGACCGTTACTGCGAAACTGAGAGTATCCCCTTCGAGCGCCTCGGTCCCCTCAACCCCATTAACGAACACGTGAACAGAAAGTATCTTTATCTGGTCACCACTACTCAAGCTTCCATACTCCTCAAGAGGTTCCTTCTTAAGATAGTTACTCGCGCAAACGATAAAACAGTTACGGTGGGCCTCGCTATTGCCTCGCCCACAGGTCGCAGAGGAACTTGTACAGCCGAGGGAAACTCTCAAGGTTCTTGAACGGACACTCCTTAGGGGGAGGCTTCGTAAACTGGAATTCCACTGTCACGGTTTCACCTTCGACTATGGTCGCTGTTTTCGTCTGCGATTGACCTGAGTAGGTGGCGTTAAGCGTGTAGTTGCCAGGCTCAAGCTCCAGCGAAAACGGAGTCGTGTAAGAGCCTACGCCTGCAACTGCCACTGTTGCGGAGGCTACTTCCCCGTCGACGTGGGCGTGGCATTCCAGAACGCCCTTGCCTGGAGGGATTGGTTCGAAGACGACGTTGATATCCTCCGTTGCTTGGAGATTAAGGAACTCGCCCGGACTACTACTGGTCCAGTCAACGCCATTTCTTCGCATTGTGCTTAGAAGCCAACCGGTTGCAGGCGTTGCTGTCACGTATAAGTCATCACCAATCTCGTATGTGTCTGGATAGTGTCCAATTGGGTCTGCTGTGCCTTGACCCACAACTGATATAGTTACATTGCTATAGACTGGGATTGGTTCGAAGAAAGCTTCCAAAGCGTGGTTTCCATCCATTGTTACGGTTATGGACGGCGGGTTTCCAACGTTTACGCCGTCAAGCATCCACCTTGATAGGCGGTAGCCCGCTTCAGGTATCGCTGTAACCGTCACTGGTCCGGTGACAGTGTAGCTTCCAGGCGCTGGGTCGGTTGTTCCTCCAGCAGTCGTTGAGATGGTTAACACCCTTGTGTCAAGTACAAAAATGGCTTCCAACGAGAGGTCTTTGTTCGGCCATAATTCTATCGGGTTACTCGGGTCGTTGTAGTAGTAGTTCTCTCCCCAGTCTGGAGGACGATCCGTAAGAAGATACCATGAGTCAAACCTGTAGCCTGGAGCTGGAGTAGCTGTAATCGCGATCAGGTTATGGTTGGAATACGCTATAGTATTTACTCCTACGGGCGGGTCCGTGGTCCCTTCACCCGTCTTTGTAATCGTTAGCAACACCGTTGAGGTTGCAAAGAAAGCTACGAGATTACGGGTCTTGTTCGGAAGTAAACCAATAGGGTTCTGGGTATCAAAGTATTCCTCTGAGCCGGCCGCATCTACAAGCCAACCCTCAAACCAGAAGCCCGCCGCAGTGTCAGGAAAAGCCGTGATCTCAATCGGGTTTACCTCGCTATAATCATACCAATAATAGTCGTAGCCTTGTGACAGTGGCGGAGTCGTAGTACCTTTGCCAGCTTTACCTATCCATAAAGCCACACGGTGCGGAGTGAGTACGAAATCCAGAGTGCTAACCGCACCTTCAACCACAGCAACATTCGCTGTTTTAGAAACATAATCCGCGTGCGATGCGGTTACGATGCGCACGGGCGGCGTAATTGCGTGCCAGTACACGTACACCACGTAGGTCTGTCCGGAAAAAAGCCTAATCAGCGTTGGATTCGCAGTAGTTGTCACGCCGTTTACGGTGAAATAGTCAAACCTGTAGCCTTCAAGGGGCGTTGCCGTGATGTAAATGCCAGGGAAGGGTGGTGGATACGGGTAATTATGCTGTCCGTAAGGAGGACTTGTTGTTCCACCTACGTTACCGGGTATGATGATTACGACCGCGTCTGGCGGCGCCATTATTGGTCACCCCCAACAGGCACGGCAAGAAACTTGTAGAAGCCAACTACCCACTTCTCTTGATTATAGGAAAGCTCACGGCTCCAATCAGTCGTAGTTGAATCACCGTTGTCCAGTGTAACGGTAGCTCCATTTATTGACCAACCACTGGTAACGTCGATTACGACTCCCTGAAGCACGCCCACAAGCACTCCGACAGGCGAAAACACGAAATCCACGTTGCGGTGAACGGAAGCGTCCAAAAGCACTGTTTGAGAGGGCAGATTTGGGTCAAGCGGAATTGGATTTCCATCATCAACTATGTAGTACCTAGCGGAGTAGCCAGGATCCGCTTTGACTGTTACGTAAAACTGTTTACTATAACTAGGGAACCACCAAGCGTAGTTTGGGTAGAGGGTGGATTCGGGGTCGGTGGTGCCTCCTTCTGAACGGTAAAGATGTACCCTGCTTGGTAGAACAACGTTGTCATGGATTACCACCTCGCTTGCCGTTTGTATATCAATCACAATAGTTCTTGCATAAGAGTATGCACCGTCGTCCCACGTTGCAACCAAGAAATAGTAGCCTATCGGAATATCGTTAAAGACATATTCTCCTGCTGCATCCGTATAGGTCTCGTAAGTGGTTCCAACCCAACGAAGCTGAAGTGTTACATAGGCATTAAGACAGGGTACCCCATCATTGCTTGAATTAGTAGACCAAACGCTCTTAACGGTTCCCCGTACCGTAGCCATGCGCCAACAACCTCCCTATAACTAATAAGCGGCTTGCATTTATTATATTATGGTGAAGCCTGCTTGTCAACGATGCCCGAAGAACAATGGATGCGGTGGGTCGAACCTCTGGACAACCTGGTTTTCCAAGCATGGTACAGAGTTCTCTCGTTCGTAAGCATTCACGCTTCGATCGCGGAGGTCTATGAGGCAGCCAAATACGTCGCGCAAACCCACAGGGGCGGCGACGTCTACTGGGTCGTCAAGGGCTTCGTGGCAAGATGGGAAGACTTGGACGTGAACCCGCCACATCGAGTTAAGATAACTGTCTGGATCTGGGGCAATCCATCAGGGAAGAACACGGTCTTAACCAGAGTTGGATTTTGGTCCCTGTACCTCTTCGACACAGCAAAGAGGATTCAGAGGTCCTTAACGGAGACGACGGCCGGATTCTTCGAACGGCAGGAGGCGAACGTGTAATGTATTCACCCCCGAGACCGTCGAAAAAGGGTTCTCCGGCAGAAACAATTGCGACAATAGAATTGATGATATCTGACTTGGAATCCGGCATCACTGACGAACGGGAAGCCATCAGGTTTTACGAGCACATGATCGCCATATACGGCAACCGATGGCGATGGATTTTCGAGGTCATACTGAACGAGGAGCGAAAGCATTTGGCGAAGTTGTTAGAAGCGAAGCGGGCTGTTGAAGAGGGAGGAAGGAAAGAGTTCTCCGCAAGATGCAAATAATCACCCCAAGAGAAAAAAGAGGGTTCAACGACCCCTATCGATTCTTGCGTTCAGTTCTATGTAGTCATCGACTGTCGGGCGACCCAAGTGGTCGTAATACTGTTTTGTTATGCACATGCAGACTATGGCTGAAAACGGTTTCGGTGGCTTCGGCATAAGCCCTGTTTGCTGTAACGCTTTTTGAAAGCTTCCAACTACGTGCTCGCCAAACTCTTGGCCCATCTCTTCGTCGCTAGACATAGGGCCTATCTGTATTATTCGTGGTTTTGAGCTTGATGCCACTTGCTGGACTGTCAGAAGTTCCGCATCGATGTGTACGTGACTATCCGCTACTTCTTCGACTTTTCTAACCCTTAACCTAAGGTGTAACGTATTTTCACCCCGCGAGACTTCGTTTTAGATTGATAAAACGCAATAAAAGGTTTTGGTATTTGAACAGAAAAAAAGGAGGTTATTTGAGAATGGTGTTTGTGATGTCTGACGCTCCGAATCCAGCTACGAATGAAAGAATTGCTACACCGAATTCCGTTCCTGTCGGTGGAATCCACGCGTTGAAGAGGAATATCGTGGCGACAAGGCCCAGTAGGATGTCTCCGATCAGCGTGTACGTGTAGAAGTGATTCCATTTCAGGTCGACAGTTGAAACGGACTTTCCTTGAGCTACAGCAATGGCTTCGAGTTGCTTCAGTTTCTTGTAGTACGGGATCCATGTGCGAGCGAGGTTTCCGAGTAAGGCGAAGACGAACGGTATGAACCATGGAGGTATAGCGATTGTTACGTCCATTTTTTGTCCTCCATCTTCAATGTAAGTGGGCTGTGGCTTAAAAGTTTTGGTGCACCCTGAGTTTAATGAGCTTTGAAGTTTCTATCGTAAATCAGGAGCGCAAGGGTTGAAAAACTCATGCTTACCAACATGGCAAACAGCCATTCTTCCAACGGTAAACCCAGAAGCCACACGTTCAACATGGTGTCAGGGTTAAACGACCATAACCGCAGCATGTTTGTGCAAACGTTGTCCCAAACGACTCCTATTACGAGGGAGACTATGCCGACTTCAAGGATTGTCTTCCGATACTTTTTGTGGACTAACCCGTACACGCATAGTGGCAAAGTCAAGGCCAGCAAGCTAATCAGATACTCAAACAATGTTTTCACCCCAAAAGAAAAATGGAGTTAGGAAATAACCCATCTGAGCTGGCCGACTTCCGCTTCAAGAATCGCTCTAAAGACGTCATATGCTTCCTCCATCGCAGGAGATTCACCTTTCCATCCTTTTGACTTTTCTATCAGCCGTTCATGGCCCCTGATTCTTTCTTCAATTTCCTTAACTGACCTCATTTTTTCACCCCATTATGCGTTTTACCATTATAAAACGAAATATTTAAAACTACAGCAAACAAAACTACAGCACCAAGGTGTTGCGAATGAATTTGTTGTTTGTCGTAATCCTAGGAGGATGGCAGATCATAGCGCTACTCGCGATAGTTCTGCTAGTTCTGCTTGCTCTCCTGCTTTACGTAGCGAGGAAGACAGTTGTGACCGTCCCTTCCATGACCCTAGTCCTAGAAAAGAACACGTATGACCACAGCGAAAACGTGAACGTGTCAGGCGCAGTTTTTTCCGACGTAGACAAGCCCGCCGCAGGAGAAACAGTGAGCCTGAAGCTGACCGACTCATCAGACACAGGGTTCAACGTCGGATCAGCTCAGACGGGCGAAGACGGCAAGTACGTTTTGTCGTTCAACGTTCCAGACGACGTGGCGCCGGGCGGAGTCACCGTCACGGCCGAATGCGAGGCTCTTGGAATTGAGGCGACGGCGACCTTCACATTCGCGCAACACGCGCAACACCCCAATGTACTAGGACCGATCGGTCCCTTCATTACTGCAACGTTGCAGTATCCCATGTCACCTAAAGTGACTACGACTCCCTGGGCGTCGTATTTACAAACGTAAAGGGTTAACCATTGCTAAACCGCAACATAAAAAGAGGGTGGATTAGCTGTCGGCTACTCCTATTCTTCATCTTCGAAGTCTTCCTCTTCGTTCCAATCTTCGTCCTCTTCTTTTTCGTCTGCCATAGGTTCACCCCATCAAGGGCTATACGAGTCCAAGGGTTTTAAGCAAGCCGATTACGCCGACAGCCAGCATGGCCAAGCCGATTATGCGTCCGTGGAAAGGCGGTGACAGCTTCGTTTTGAGGTGATTATTCGCCCAAGCAGATATCGGGTCTGCAATGAATGAGCCTATAGCAAGAGGCGCAGCGACTGCAAGAACTATGCCTGTCATCTGTGAATACATTGCCACTCCCAGAGCGCAGGCTATTCCTTCCGCGACCGTTGTTGTGCCGATTGCCACGGCAGCCAACATCCCCATCACCATGTACCCTGTAACGCTGAATGGTCCGTAGTTCCCGCCACTCGTGCCTTTTTGGTAGCCTATGAGGAAGCCCATGATGCTGAAAAGCCAAGGGTGATTGCCTAGGCGCATTTTTTCTATTCTGTGCACCATGTAGCTGCGGATAACCACGAATATTCCCATGACGACGGCGAAGACGGATATGACGTACTTGAGCATCGCGGGAGACAGGTATGTTCCCATAACGTAAGTGGCTAACCCCATGGCCACCAGGCTTCCGACAAGGGTCATTCCGACAGCCTTCCAATTCACGTTGTGGTACTTTGCATGCCAGGATCCACCCCAAAGACCGCTTATCGCTTCGCTTACCAGGATAGCAGGCACTACGATTTTCGCGTCATAGCCGAGTATCACGAGCAGAGGAGACAAAATTGTGCCAAAACCGCCGCCAAGTGAAGAATCCATCATTTCCATGAAGAACGCCAAGCCTAATAGTGCTACAAAGTCAAGCATTCCAACACGCTTCCAATAGTCCTACCAATACATTGAGCGTAAGCATTTAATACTTGTCAAAAGAAAAAAAGAGGGAGTTAGTCGAGGGCAGCAAGGTCTTTCTCGTGATTGTCAAGCCACTCGACTAGGGCCTTATGATACATCACTGATTTCAAGCCTTCAATCACTTTTCCTTTCTTTGTTATGACAGAAAATAGATAGGCGTCTACTCTCTGCTGTTCTTCAGCAGTCATGTAAAAGCAGATTCTTCGGTCCTTCGCATACTCTTTCTTTTTCAAGTTCAAAGATATCACCCCAAAAGAAAAAATGGAGAGGGATTTAAGAATAGTCCTCATCAGGACGTTCAATTCTGTCGACTTCCTGCATCTCTGGCGCTGAGAAGACTGCTGAAATCATGTTTTCTTTCTCGTTATATTCTAGGTCCTTGACTCTTGGATGCGTCATCAGTAGTAGCATTATTTTTGCGTAGTCGTCGACTGCGAGAAAAGACTTGCCGTCAGCTAACTTTGTCGTGGGAGTCCACATGCAGTTTGAGATTGTACCTTCTTCATGATCTACTAGAAGGTTGAAGACTGTTATCTTCGCTTGAGACACGATGTTTCCTATTACCGTGTTTGAGGCAATAACTATGTCCTTGGTCGTCTTTATTTTCAACGTTTTCACCCCAAAGAGAAAAAGGGGGAGCTTACTGTTCTGGGAGAAGGGCTTTCAACGAAAATCCGTGGCTGACGGCCGCCATTTGCCTAAGCGAAAACTCTGCCGGCGTAGAGTCTGCTTGCACCTTTGCTTTGCGTTCTCTTGGGTCACGGTAGGACATGAAGTACTCCAGCGGATGGTTGAGAACGTATTCCTCCTGGAGATCTTCCATCCGCGCTATTTCGAATGTGTCCAGGCTGCCGCAGAGCATTTTCACCAGACTCCGAAGGTGCTGATGATTTTCCCAATAGTTCAAGGAACTATCTACTTCTTGGTAGTCTAAGCCGTATTTGCGACAGTATTTCTTTAGAAGGTACTTTTCTAGACCGTTCAAGGTTCACCCCGAACAGAAAAAAGAAAGGGAATTATGGAGGTGCTGTTATTTTTCGCCGTTTCACTACTGTCTTGAGGTCAAATCTCGGTGTGACCTTTTGCCCATGTTCAGCCATCAGTTTATCTATGAACGCTTGGATTTTTTCAGCCATCTTGCGCTCCTTCATTGCCTTATTCTCTGTCTCAACGTAACTCTGTGTTTCCTTGTCATAGCGGCTTTCAATGTAGACTTGAAAAGAGATCTTGGTTTTGTGGTTACTGTTCGTGTACATTTTCTCTTCAATGTCAAATACCAAGCCCTCTGAACCCTCTGAACGATAGTAGATATTGCTTCCAAAGGTTATGCTAAGGTGGGGAGACGAGATTTCACGAACCCTTCCGTCACCAAGATCTATACGACCATCCTGAAGATTCTTTACCTGTTCAATGGCCACCTTGTGCGCGACATCCTGTAGGACAAACTCAAACTGTTCGAGGCTGTAGTGGCTTCTTAATGTTGCCATATATTTTTTCATTCACCCCGATAGAAAAAGGTAGGGATTAAGCGAGCTGCTCAAGTTCAGGTTTTAGCTCAGGCTTTTTCTTCACTAGCTGTGCCAGGGAGAACGGTTTCTCGACCTCTTCTGTTACAGATAACGTGCTCTCAGCTGGTTTCTTGTTCTTGGCCAGGTCTGCAAGTGAGAACTTGAATGGTGGCGCCATCTTGAAGTAATACGGTGTCATGTCTGGAGGATCCCACTGGTTGCCGAGCCCCCACATTGGACTGGACACGTCGGCACTGTATTTCGTGTCGAGCATTAAGGTGTCTGCGCAGATGATGAAGTACGGGTGGTTGCTGAACATGGCCATGTTCACCAGGCATGCCCTGTAAAGAGAACGGTCAATTTCGACTCCGTACAGTAGTAGCGGAAGCTTAGGGTACATGAGTGTGGCGCCTAGTAGAAAACGGCCTGTGCCTGTGCAGGGGTCCAAGTCTGTGATGGGTTTCGGTTCGTATTTAATCAGCAATGGGGTCATGTCTAGAACTGTGTGGCGTCGAGCTCTTTCTGCTAGAAGATTAATCGGTAGTTTGTCGTTGAATGCCAATGCTTCAGCTGTTTGCCAGATGAGGGTAGCCTGGTCAGGTTTCTCGTAAGAGTATGGTTTCTTATTCTTCAGGTTTTCGCCAATGGTGCATTGTAGCATGAAATCAATAATCTGTCGCGGTGTCAACACCTGTCCTAAGCGGTTCGCTTTTCCAGCTAACTCGTCTTCTACGAAGATTTCTCCAGGATAGTCCCAGGGTTTTGCTTTGGCTGCTGCAATGTAGGCTTCAATCAAGTCGACTGGAACCTGCTTTTTGAGCTCCCCGAGTCCATGATACGAAGGTTCACTTACGTCGCCTTTCCACTCTACGTTCGGTACGCTGTATCGCCACGGATTATCCATTAGTCCCAAATGGTCGGCTAGAAGCTCAAGTGTGATGTTCCAGCAGTCCTTTCGGAAATGGTGAACTTTATGCTCAACCTCTTCCATAAGGGCTCTGAACGCATCCTTTGGGTTTCCTGTTGCATACTTTTTCATTTTGACTGTGTGCATTAGTTTCTCTAGTTTTTCGCTCGTAGAATTCACCCCGATAGAAAAAGGGAGGATGTTATATCTTTTTCAACTTCAGACGTGGATTATCGGCGCCGCACCTGTTGCATTTCAAAGTGTCAGAAGGGTTTTCTGCTCCACAGTACTCACATACATAGCTTACTTTCATTTCGATGCTGTCAGGAGATTGCAGGGTCAAACTTATATTGTAATTGAGGCTCTGGGCTATAGGTAACATCCTTTTTGCGATTTCAAAGGTAAGCTCATCGTATTCAGGGTTCAATGATGCAATGTGAAATTTGTTATCGTATTCGCCACGAACTTGAATCAAGGCCATAAGTATGTATTTTGTAACTGGAACTATTCTCTTAGAAATGATGCCTTTCCTTTCAGTGCTCTGTACCGCTTTGGCGATATTGATATTACAATTGGCCCCATGATGCCAGAGTTCTTCGATGTGCAGGTTCAGATTTGAAATAGCCTTGGTGAATTCTCTCCAGAAGAATGTATACCGCGCTTCAGAAGATGACGATACAGTGAATTTTCCTTTATCCGTTTCAATTCACCCCGTTAGAAAAAGGAGGGATTGGCTATTTCGTACATTCCGAGTTCTTCGTATATTCTGTTGTAGTCTTCGAGGTTTTGGTCGCTGAAACTCCATGCTCTTACGAGCCTGAGCAGTTGCCGGCTTAGTCTTATTTGTTCGCCAGCTATCTTGTACGCCCATTTCGCCCGGTCCAGTATGAAGGATATCGTGTTTACTTCAGGGGATTCTGCTGTGCCGGTCTTTCTGTACCGTTCAACCTGGGCCCAGTAATTGTCTATAACGTAGTTTTCTTCTTTAGGACAGTCTGGGTACTTCTCTTCCAGGTACTCGTTGTTTTCTAGGCTGAGATACCAGGTTGAGTGATTACCGTTATACCGTTCTACGTCCAGCTCCAGGTTCAGTTGGCAATACCGGCAATGCGGCAGATGTTCGATGAACTTAGCTTCACGTTTCAAATAGACAACTGCTTCCATCAGCTGTCCCTCAACAATTAGCAGCCACTCTCGAGTGCTCAAACGGTTGAGCAGCGCCATTAGTTTTGTACTGGTTTTCGGCGGCGGCGGTTGATGCTTAGGTTCCTCTGGTTTCTGTATTCTCTTTAAGAGCAGCTCTAGCTTGCTCAAAGTTTCACCCCTTGGAAAGAAAAAAGGGAGAGGATTGGGCTATTACTGTGGTTTCTGTGCAGTCTCTTTGGTTGCTTTTAAGAAATTGATGAAGGTATAGAATTTTTCGCTTGAACAGTGCGTTATAGCCCAGAGAACATTTGTTTCTTTCAGTAGTCTGTCGGTCAGTTCATTTGCTGTTTGTGTTGTCGTTTTTGGTTCTTCAGGCGGTCGTGGCTTGTACTCTGGATCCCGGTAATATGGTCCATTTAATTGGAGCAATACACCTTCGATTTCAACGAGTAGTCTTTCTTGTTTGCATCCTTCACGGTACGTATTCCATTCTTGTTTCTTTATCTGTGTTGGCCCTAATTCACTTCTTAATTGCTCCCATGCTTTCTTCAGTGTTTCCTCTACGTCGGCTGCCTCCGCAAATGAGGTCCAATGCGCATAGTTAATTTCGATGCCGGGACCTATCTCCGTAGTCATTTTGCGGCTTTTGAAGAAATTGATGACATTTTCAAATCCTTTCATTCTTTAGTTCACCCCATGCGTTTTATCTGTCAAAAACGAATTAGTGGGAGGAGCTCAGGGTTCCTCTCTCTATTGCCTTCACAGCTCCCCTTTACCAAATTCATTACAAAGGCATCTTGAGGCTTCCCCTTGGGGGAAGCCATATAGGTTCTGGTACGTCTCGTGGCACCCTCCTTTTTGTGAGACTCCAGATATAACGTTTGTGTTTCAGCCTCATCCATTTTGTGGGGTCAGTACAATCTGGTTCTTGGCGACCTGTTTTGCGACCCCGTTCTTGATCATTTCTCGGGCTTGCTCAGCTGAGACCACGTCGAGAAGCTTGCCCCTATAATACACCTGCAGAGAAGACGCCATTTCAGACTCAGACTTTTTCGCTGTCACATCATCACCCCAATAGAAAAAAGAGGGAAGATTAGCGTTTATTGGTTTGATACCATGCTTCCGTGACATAGCAATAATGGTCAGGCTGATCGCAGACCATTCTCGGGACCCCGTCTTCTTTCTGGCTGAATGCCCATCTGAATCGTCCTGCTTTTTCCATCGGCCTTCCGCAGACTGGGCATCCCTTGTCTGGCAGCTTCTGCGGGAGAGTTTTGAAGGAAAGGTAGTGGTCTCCGATCCGGGTAAGTAGTCTGACTGGCCCACAATGAAAACCCGTCACAACTGGGAGTTCAGCTCTGCCGGGTAGACCCGTCGGCTTGCCGCACACGGGGCAGTCTGGCTTTTTCTGTAATGCTTGCATACAATCACCCCAATAGAAAAAAGAGGGTTAGAGCCTTTCGACTTTGCTGAACTTAAGCAGCACGTTTCTCTTGTGATAGTCGCAGAGATACATCACACGCCCGGCACAGATTGGCGCGTTCCTAGCAATCTCCACTTTCCACTTCACTGGTTCGCACTTGGGACGCGAATGCAGCGAGAGTATTCGCATCAGGCCCCAATCGCACTCTTTCTCGGTTACCTTTTTGCTCATACGTTCACCCCGCGAAAAAAAGGGAATGTGGGGGAATTTAGCGTTTCCATTTAGTTCTGTGCTCAGGATTCACGGGCTTAAATTCGGCATTGCACTCATTGCAACGCCATGTTTCTCCGATTCTGTTGACGCTATAATGGACACAGTCCTTCGGATCAATTCTCGGCATGGCTTCACCCCAAATAGAAAAAGAAGGGATTTGAACTTACGTTGTATTCCATTGGTTGAAGGTCAATCCTGAGTCTTTCCAGTCCCTGAAAACCTTTTCGAAAATGTCATCTCTCTTCCACTCGCTCTTCGTTTTATTTTTGAGAAGTTCTTGGAAAAGCTGCTTCTGCCGTTCTTCCTCATAGCTCCTCAAGTCTGCACGATCCCGCTGGATCTCAAGCACCTGAACAGTTGTTACTATACGCCCTGTTATCTTGTGGAAACTCTCGTCTGTATCGTATAGACTGCGCAGTATCCCGATCAGGCTGTCGATAATCAAATCTGCGGGCAGTTTACCTAGAAAGACCCTCAGTATTGATTCATCCGTATCCCTAGCCAAAGTTTGTCACCCCAAATAGAAAAAAGGGGGGCCTAGTTTAATAGTTCAAATAGGGCACGTTCTATCAACCCACTCAAGGATCTAACACCAGCGAATTTGCCGTCCAGAATAGCTTTTTCTGCTTCCTTCAGTAGTTCCTCTCGTATCGTGATTTTTACGGCTTTCATTGAGTCACCCCAAAAAAAGAAAGACTACCGTTGCCTCCGTTTCAGCTTTCGCTCAGTGTGGGCTTTCAGCGAGAACCTTGGCTGCCCCAGAAAAACTGCGCATGCGTACTTGGCAAGGCACATGTTGCAGTCTGCGTCCCGCTGCGCCTTCTGACATGGAACAACCTTCACCTTTGACTCGATGGCCACACGCTTAGGAACAACGATAGTAACGTGTTTTCCCTCATTTTCACAGAACACTGACGTGAACAACAACACCCCGAAAAAATCCTTTCTCCTCGATAACGAGCCTACTTCAAGTAGACCCTTAACCGTTCCGCAAGCTGCGGGTCGCCTTCAAGCATCAGAATGATCAACTGCATTCTGATACCTCAAATTTCTTCTGCAGACAACATAGAATCACCCCACGAAAAAAGAAAGGAAAGAGAATCACCAACTGCCATACCTGATTCTGCCGCTCTTGTATAGGGCCGTGATCCTCTCTTTGATGGTAGGTTGTATCCTGTCCCATTCCTCGCAACTGACGTCATCATAGCTCCACTTCCAATTTCCGAAGAGCCTAGCCACAGGTTCCTTTAGTACTAGACCTGTGCCTTCGATAACGCTTGATATGAGATCTCCCGGTCTTGGACTGCCCGGTGGACAGTCTAGTTCGATACTATGTTCTCCATGTTCGCATTTTGGTTCTCTCACTGACCTAACAGATTCTGCTAATCCCAAAACATTCACCCTAGAGGTCTTTTGTAAGCGTCTGTGCTGCCTCGCCCAGCGCATTACTGCGCCTTCCATTTCCTCGCCTAGAAAGTCGCCTCTCTAGACTGCTCGCTTCTGCCCAACTCGACTTGAAAGTTCATACCCGAAGGCATGGCTGTTCAATGTGAGTAGCACGTGGGTAGTATGATTGGGGGTGTCTCCCACGTGGATAAAGCTAGAAGTAATGGGGCTTCTTTTGGTGTTATACGAGCTAAACGCTCTTCTCTCAGCTTGCACCGCCAATCGGCTCAAAGAGCGTCCTCTCCATGTCCATTAAACCTTCTGGATAATGGACGAAGATGTACTAGTCGGTTTCCTGCGGAGAAGACTTCATTGGGGCTTCGGCTGTTCCCTTTTTACAGCCAGCGGTCTTCCTTCTCCACAGTCCTTTGAGGTTTAACGCACAAACGCTTTTGTCTTTGTCGTAGGTTCTTTTCCAGCCCTAGGCTTACGCCTAGATTCCAAGAGGGAAAACTGTTTCAAAAAAAAGCGTGGACTCTCCCCAGCCCTTCCCTTCACTCTGGCGGCAACAGCTCTAGGCAGTTAGCCCAAGTTGCCGAGTTCGAGGAATATGGGAAGGACTGAAAAGAGTCCACAACCACAAAACACCATAAACCACCTAAGTTTCTGGAGAACCTACCTTATTGTCTTCTCAAGCCTTTGTTCTGTCCTCTCGTGCGTCTAGCTCTGGGGGGCAACCTTTCCATGTCGCTGTCGGTCAAGCCGAACAGCTATAACAGGAAAAAAAGGGAAAAGAGTTTGTGGGTAAGCACTACGGCTTACTTCTTCTTCTTCTGCTTGGACTGTTCGAGAGCCCTGTTCATCCAATCGGACAGGCTGAAGCGTGGCTGGACAGGATGCCCCAACTCTTTCAAAGAGTCAGGTATAGCAACGCTGTCGCAGTATTTCTGAGCCTGCGATAGAGGCTTTATCTTTTCGAGAAACGGCTTCCTGACTGCATCGGCGGCTTCCTTCAAGGTTTTCAGCTCTTTAGACTGAACCTTGATGGCACTTCTCGCCTCTGCGTCTTCAGCCTCTAGCAATTTCTCGATGTTCTCGTTCAATGCTTTTCGCTTCTCGTTCACGGCTTCAACCTCAACCTTGCACTTCTCACTCATGTCTTGCTGAGTGAGCCTTCGGGCTGTGAAGTAGCCGTAGCGTTCAGCGACCAGCTCTGCAAAAGCCTCTAGCATATCCGCCTTGGTAACTTCGGCTGTCTCTTGGACAGTCTCCTGCTGTGAAGCAGATTTATGTTTCGGCATATATGGTTCTCCCTTACATGAGGAAGCTAGCCCCTTGCGCTATTTTGCCGTAGAGGATTTCAGAAAGGCTTTAACTCCCTATCGCCCTATACAGAAAAAGGGATGTTTTGGAGTGTTGGAAACTTGCGTATAGCTTTCCAAAACCCCACGTTGTTCATAGCGTTCCGCAAGAATGAAGCCGTTTCAGAGTCGCTAATCCTCACCTTCGTGAAATCCTCAAAGTCCTTCAAAGGTATTCGAGCCACAAAAGCCCATGTTCCACTGTGCGACTTGTTCAGGTGTTTTGCCATGAGGTTCTTAAACTCTGTAACGTCTTGACTCTGGACTATGAACCCGCAATCTTTACACTTGCCAACGTTCAACATACCAAAACCCCATTTATTCATGTGGGCGACAGTTTAGAGAAGCCTTAGTAATCCTCAGTAATCAAATTTTAAAGGCTTTATTTTGCTTCAAAACGGTTTTATTCAACCTTTTTGGAAAAACACTAAGTTTTTAAGTCTTTTTCCGCCCATGCGCTTATTTAAAGCGTGGAACAGTCATTAAACGGGTTTTTCTGTTCCTTCCGTCTTAACCATACCGTTTTAAACCCATGTCCTTAGACATTGTCCGTTAAGACAGCAAAACTTAGCTATTCTCCGACATGGCAAACAACCTTTCCAGACTACGACTGTCAGCGTCAAACCGTGCCTTCATACCTTCACTCGCTGGTGGGAAGTCTCTCGGTTTACATAGCGGTTTGTTTTGATTGTTGGCATTGATCGCTTTTGTTTTGCGTGTCCGATTTCGCCAAGTTCTCAATTTGCTGTGTTGAGTTGCTGTAAGCACACAACACAAAAACATAATGGCATGATTGTTGAATATAAATGTTGCGTTTTATTATCATAAAACGAACATGGCAAAGATATATCTTTGCTCTAAAATCCCATATTTCGCCATCTTTCCATTATTCCGCCATCATGTAACGTCAGAAGGTAAAAAGGATAAGCTAAGCTAAGGTATGGGAGTGTAAGGACTCTATTCTAAGCCTCAATACAAGACGGGAACCCAAAGCTAGGGACAAGTATCCACCTGAAAGCCCTTGGCGAGACTATGTTATACAATTTCCATGTTATCTACGCTCTCCACAACGGAAAGGAGAGCTTTTCTTTTATCCAATCCTTGTTTTATTTTCTGGCTTAAGAGTATATTTGTTTCATCTTGAAAGTCATTGAGTTGTGGGAAATGTTCTTCTCTGTGATGATTAGAGCATAGTAATTCGCAATCTTCAGGATTGAAGTTGGGATCTCTCCAATTCTCTCCTGTCTTTTTTTCATTCTTGTGATGAAATTCGAGTGCTGCTAAATTCTTATAATACCCGCATTTGATGCATTTCCCACCAAGTAGTTGGACATACTGCAATTTCTTGTGTCTGAGGTGGCGGATTACGTATTTACTCCGTTTTTGAGCCATGTTAACAGGATTATTAACATGTCTTAAAAGACTTTGTGGTAATATAACATGTCCATGCCAAGCCAGTCTCTCAGCTGACCCTTAAAGGGTCTGCCTGATAACAAGAAGCGTCTGGCAGAAGAGATTGTGGTCTGGCAGCCTGTACTGTACTGGCAATGTCTCAAACGTATCTCTAGCACATATAGCACATATAGCACATATGCACATTACCTGTACTTTCTGGCTCTGCCGCCCTTCGGCTTGAGCCCCTTCTTCTTGAGCGCAGCGTAACCCTTGCTTCCCAGCTTCGTGATGGGGTACAATTCAGATTGCGGATGAAACCATGCAGGGTCGTCTACCTTACCTGGCGTGAGACTGAACATGTGCTTTTTGAAACGGGCTTTGCTAGGTTGGTAGCCGGCGGACTGAATGAGTCCTAGCTGCTGCAGGATCCAGAAGTAATACCAGACGGCTTGGTAGCTGGTGGTTTTCTTGAATTGCCTGTAGATCTGGTAGAACCCGTAAGGATTCCCCTTGCCGACGGTCTGAAGGTATTCGCGGATGGCCTCTCCAATGGGCATGCCCTCAAGAACAATAGTCTCACTCGTTTGTGTCACCTGACGTTTGCGAAGGTAGTTGACCTAAAGCTTTTATGCCGTTTCAGAGTTATTAATTTATTGAGGGCCTTCCTCTCCTTTCTCCTTGATTTGCGTGGAAGGCTCTTCTATCCCTATTTAAGTGATCCCTATTTAAGTGATCCCGAAAACTTGCCGCCCTTGGTGTTAGCTCGAAGCGTCTTCGCCCTGAACACGGGATCCTCGTGGTAACGCTGGTGCAAGTACTGCCTTGTCCATTCACGTGTTCTCGCAGGGTCTCTTTTCTTCTGCGGTTTCTCATGCAAGCGGCGCCGTGCACGTGCAAGGATTCTTTCGTGCGTTCTAGGGTTCAAATGGTATTGCACTGTCGCAGCATCTACTTGACAAACCCCAGCTATCTGTGCGTAGCCTAAGCGATATCCTCTAAGGAGCCGCATGAATTTTAGAAGGTCGGGAGTAACTTTTCTGTATCTGAAATGGGGCCTCATTTTCCCGTTAGTTCCACGAAGTGTTTGCAGTAGAGCGCGGATTTCTCGTCTTTGGACGGTTCGTGCGTGCATGTGTAGCTGTCTGGCCTGTAGAATGAACATGTTCTCCTGAGCGAGCAGGATGGCATTAGCTCGATTCCTCATTTTTCCTCGAAGTCTATGCCGTCGGGGCTGATGCTGATTGCGTATTCGTGTTGTTTGTAGATGCTCCGCTGTATGTCGACGGGGGGAACCATGTACGTTCCGGCGTAGGGCAGCTTGTGGCCCATCCAGTGCTCAACCAGGAGAAGGTGTTTCGTGTCCTGGGTGTGGAAGCTCAGGCACATGTAGGTGCTGAAGAAGGCTCTTTCTCTGTGGGGTGTCATGTGCGGTTTGAGACCGGCGCGGATGCTTGTTCTCTTGACTATGTACTCTATTGCTCGAGGAGACAGGCTGAAGATGGGCTCCTGGTCTTTGAAGTGTGAGTCCTTCAGATATCTTCGAAGATAGTCTAGACTATCGGCTCCCATGAATGTGCTGTATTTGTGTTCGCCTATTTTCTGTCTCTTCATTGGCACGTGCAGGGGCTCGGTTCCCTGTTCCAGCTCGCTTTTGATGTTGCCGTAGAAAATCAGTTCTGTGAAGTCTTCTAAGCTGATGCCTGTCTGTGCCAGGCAGATTATGTATGTTTGGTCGCGGAGGTTCTTCGCCTTCTTCATTATTTTTGCGAATTGTTGAGGGGTTGGAACGAAGCTGCTGCTTTCCCTGGTCTTCCAGGACTTAGGGCTCTTGGCCAATATCGCTAGTTTAGTGCCTTGGGCGAGGTAGAAGCTTCTTATGATGTTGTGCGCCGTGACTACGCTGCCTCTGGCCAGTGGGCGCTTGGGATCCTGCTCCATTGAGTCTCGCCATTGTTGGAGTAAAACCTCGTGTTGATTGTTCACTGTTTCGTCGTCGGATTTCATGTGTTCCTTTCTCTCTTCTAAAAGGTCCTCAGGGGTTTTGTTCGTGAAGACGCAGAACCTTCTCAAGAAGTGCAAGTAGGTCTTTTCCGTCGACTTCGAGCGGATTCCTGAAGAATAGACATAGTTGAGCCATCGCTCGACGGCCGGATACTCGTGGAGATCTTCTTTAAGTTGTATTGTCGCCGGTTTCATTTTTCCTCTTGCTCCCCTTTCAAAGCCGACCACCTTATGACTGTGGGATAGACGGCCTGATTGAGCATTACGCCAACGAACAGCGTACAGCTCTTCTGACGGCAAAGGTCGGATCTGCCGCAGGTCCACTTTATGTTCTTCGCCGGGGACGCACAGAATGGCCACAGTTGACATTTTGTTCTTTCCATTTGACCTCACGTTATTCCAAGGAGGGCCCGATCGTAGACTTCCTTCAAGACGTCTAGGGTTTCTTCGTCTGTGAGCCAGTACTTCGGCTTGAACTCCCTGAATATCACTTCACGCAGCGCAAGGACGAATTTCTCCTTGTTTTCCTTGTCCAAGAGACTCACTTCCTTGCGTTTTACGCTGCTAAAACGAAGTACGGTCTGTACATAAGAGCTTTTCGCTATCAAACCTTGTAGGGCATTTTAAAGCCCGACTCCGACAAGAAGCCTTCTCAAAACGGCACCGCCCGCGACGGGAGTGTACTGGAACGTCGTTATGTAACTATCGTCACTTACACTCCAATGCCCATAGTAAAAGTAGAATTGGCTTGTCGCTCCGACCTTCGCGTTACGATGGTAACGGTAGAATACAGTCCAGTTCCCAGCGTCAAGGTGACTAGCGTTCAACCCACTCGTAATGAAGGTAGCTGCCAAGGCCGTTGGAGGATTAGAGACATCCATGTAGACTTCTACCTTAATCTCATCTGTCGAGAGCATAGCATAACCCGCGCCAGCTACAGTGAAACCAGCACTAACGGTCGCTGTTAATGCTACCCCAGCAACAACAAAATTAACTGCACTAGCTATACCAGCTAAACCTAAAACCTCAGTATCAACGCCAACAAGGTGTTTTATCCATACACGGATGCCCCAATACTCCTTAGAGGTATTGTCTCCAAACACTGAAGGCGTTGGGTTAGTGTCGGTGTCCACCAATCCAAGAACCAAGTCGCTTCGCATGTACCTTGTTTCGCTAACCATCAAATCAACTCGCATCATCTGCGCTGTAAGTGATTTCCCAATTCACCTGTTTAGTGGCCGCGTTTTTCAGCAACACTTTCTTGTCCTGAGTTGTTGTTTGACCGATACATGCAGGCGCAGGAACAAACGCTGATTCTCGGCCTTCTCTAGCGTTCATCGTTGTTTTGGTAGTCACTAGGTTCCCGCTTGTTTCTTCATACAAGTAAACGTCTGTAGCACCGTCTACGGTGGATTGAAGGAACAGCCTGTGAATCTTTATGACTTTATTCGCTACGTTGCTGATGACGGTTGCACCATCAGCGGCAGAGCCGTTAGCGGTAGATAGGTAAACTTTCGCATCGTGCTTAGTGCTCTGAGTCAAAGTACCTGAAACAGTTACCGCGCCATCAACCGTAAGGCTGTTTCCGCCATCCTGAACGTTGACAGCAGCGGCACCAGCACCATTGTTGATTGTCACATCCCCAATGTCAGTGCCACTAACCAGCTTCGCATTAACCAGGTCAAGAGTCGTCTTAGTTGCGACAGTAGAAAGTAGCACGTCAATATTATCAGTCTTAGCCTTAATGAGGGCAAGAGTAGTTTGAGTAGCGAAGTCCTTAATTGCGATGGTTGCTAGGTTGCCGCCTGCTTCAAGTGCGAGCAGACTTGTGTTAAGGTTAAGTCCAGCATTCGCAGTTACAGAACCACTGATAGGATGAGGATTAAGAAGATTATTTACTGTTAGTATATCTGCAGCTACAAGTGGACGGATTTGGCGTGGATCGATAACTACGCCGCCCACTATTATTTGTACGTCAAGCGGATTAACCGCTCCACAGGCTACACCACGATAAAACGCTAGGTCAACCTGACCAAGCAGTCTTGCCAAACGGTCAATAATGTCTTGGTAGCCAGGTCTACCGACATTATCCATTGCTGGCATCCTATTGGCTAAGGCATCGTAAACGCCAACAATCACAGGGTTAGCCGGAGCCAAAGCGGCCCCTAGTACTCTCGCAACGTCAATCTGGCCTAGTTGTCTCGGCCATCGGTCAATTACGTCGACAGCTGCCCCTACCGGCCAAACGGCTGAAACATAAAGGTATCCGTTAGGGTCACATCTGGGCGCCTTCTCTTTGTCCTTGAGTCTGATTGTGTATTTGGGCTCCTTAGCTCCCAGAATCTTCCTGCACTTAGGGTTGGAACATCTTTCTTCTATGAAGATCCCGTTGTCCAGCTTCTTGACGATCGTAGGACCAAAAAAGGCATCGAGAGTTCCCTTGCTCATTCGTTTAGCCTCGGGTTGGCGCGTAATATCCTGCAGTCACAGCCACGATCTTAGGCACACCATCAGAATAGTACTTGGGACATGCAGCTTCATTGATTCGTCTGTCAAGCCAACGTTTGCCGTGGGAGTAATAAGGCCACAATTCCTTTCTTTGAAGTTTTCCAAGTCTTTTCAAAGCGTCAATCTTGTTTTGGACAGCACGATAAATTTCGATCAGACTTACAGGCTGAGCCTTTCCAGTCCAACCCATTTTAGCATAGAGACACTTGTTCGAAGCATACAACGTTTCCACGGCGTCAACAATTAATTGTCGATAAGCCTGAGTCTCAGAGCCTTCTTCCGGAGCAGCCTGGGCAGCCCAACCATCAAGTTTCAAAGTCTTCTCACTTTGGCTCATAAGGTTGTTCCTCCTAATGCCAGTATCACCAGAGCCAATCCTGTACCAATCCACGTGAAGAAGAGGCAGTAAGCCATCTGCTTACTCAAGGGAACGTTGAAGGGGAGAAGGAAGGGCTTGTCCTTGTCCCTCACGAAGACGTCTAGGCTCCAGAACGCCTGAGCCGCCATGAGGTCCAGCTGCCAGCAACCCGCAAAGAACAGGGATAGGCCTCCGCCGAAAATGAAAAGGCGCACGGTCGAGAGACCGAGTAACCATGATACGTAAGCCCCAAATGAGGCTAGGGAGAAGCCGACAATTCTGAATATGTTGGTTCTCATTCTAGCGTGTTCCCCAGTTCTCCACATCATCTTGGCTCATCTACTTTATCCTCCCACTCAATAGTGTATTTTTTGCCGTAAGCCAACCCCTCTTTCCTATGCTTTCCTGCATGACCTTGCTCAAGTTCACATGAAGCTCTGAACTCGTCCCAATCGAGTATATTGCTTAAATCTATAACAGCTTTGCACTTTTCCGTCATTGCGTTTTAGCTCCATAAACCGCAACTTGAGAGGGTTCGAGCCTAATCGAATTCACTATTCTCCAAAGAAACTTATATCCCTTGAACTCTTCATCTGGTTTGACAATTTTCATGGATATAATCTTCTCAGGAGCTACAGGATCCTTACAGCGAACACTTGTAGGAAACTTGGGATCCACTTCCCACATCTTCCCCTCGGCCTCAAAGGACACGAGCAACCCGAAATCGTCCTCGATCTCTGACCTGGCAGCCGCGAACACGACACCAATTAAGCGAGTTGGTGAAGCAAAAACGTAAGAGCCAGGCTTCGGCAAGAGCCCCCGCTGCCCGATGCTTTGTTTTCTGCGAGCCCCTGTTCCATGATAGAGTATCAATCTAACCGCTCTCCCCTACCAGAACCCCAAGTACTTTATGACCCACATGACGATTTTACGTTTTATATCCTTCATTCGCTACCTCCACCGAACTACTCACCATCATCTTCTAATGTGAACTTGAAAGCAGCGCGTAAGCGAGTGGGATTAAACTTGGGCAAACACTTCGCCTCTCCAACTCTGCCCTTCCATCTGTGCAGCAAAAGAAAGTTCTGAGCCTGCAACTTAGCATCCTCTTCGCTAACGGCTCTAGTCATAAACGGTATAGTGCCGCCTGGCCATATCTTCAAATCCATGCAAAACACCGTCTTCACTGTCAATCTAAACGGTCTCCCAGATGTAACTCTATCTTGTCTCCATTGAATGCGACCACTTTGATTAGAAAAGTCATAGTCTCCTTTGTGTAGCCCTTGTGGAAAATCACTTTGTTGCCGCCGTTACTATTCCACTTTGGCAATATTCTACGACGCCAGTACTCAGTATTGACCCGGTGTTCGACAGTCTGGTCGCCTCTATCTATTGCATCATAGTACTTGTGCTTCAGAACAAGCTGCAAAACTAGGATTGGCTTTTCTCCCATCTTCACTTTAACTCACAACCTCTCTTTTCTCCGGCTCCACATGACTAATAACTAGAGGATGTGGTGAAATATTTCTTTCAGGAAAATGTTCTTCAAAATGGCAGTTCTTGCATAGCAGTTTATAATCTTGGGGACGTTGTTGTACAATATGTAGTCTTGTTCGTCCATTCTTAGCTAAGGGATTTTTATGGTGAAAATCAAGAGCGGCAAGATTTCGTCTATAGCCACATTTTTGGCAACAACCCCCAAATAGAACAATAAGTGTCTCTTTTAGGGTTCTAACCCTTCGTTTGGTTGCTTTCACATTTAGATTCCGATAATGTTTATACTTTTCTGGATTCGTTTTTAATTTGGCGTAAAATTTTCTGTTGTAGGCATTGGATTTTTCTCGGTTTTTCTTTCGCCATTTCGCTTTCGTAAGTCTCTCTTGTTCTTTATGGCTCTCTCTGTAACGGCGATTTATTTCACGGATTTTATCTTTATTCATTAATCTCCATTGTGTCATGTGCTCTTGTTCTGTCATTTTTTTAGCATATATTGGTGTTGCCATTAGATTCTCAACTCAGGAGGTATAAAATCCATCTGCAAGGCCTTGAAGATCTCCTCTTCGGTCCTTGACGCTATGACTATACCTTGATGCAGAACTCCCTTCTTTGCGCTGAGCATTAATCCCAGCTCTCTTGCTCTTACACAGAGTTTTACGTTGTGCATCTTGCTTCCTGTGCGAATCAGTAGAAGAGTACCCCAAGTCTGAGGCGAGGCACGATAGATGTCTACCGTAAAATTGTCCAAATAACGAACAAATGTAAGGAGCTCATCTTTTCCCCTAACGAATTTCAGATCCGAAGACTCGAGAGCGGCTGGAATACTTGACCACATCCACATTTTGGGAATAACCACAATGTCTAGATCATTGACTTGTGGACGTCGACGTCGAACACTTCCTGCTATCTCCGCTCTCTCCACATGCCTAACAAGAAGGGCGATTATTTCTTTCCCCAAGTTTTCCGCGTGTTCAAATTCCAAAACTAAGCAACTCCTACTCCTTAGGGTTCTTTCTTCTTGATCCTTTCAAACTCTTCTTCAGACAAATCTATTTCTGTCAGCTGATGGCCAGTCTCTTTTGCGTGTCTCCTAGCGTCCTCTTCGCTCCAGATCCAGTACATTCCGCAGCTACACATCCAAGCTTTATGCCCCATGATGTTTCTCCTCGTAAAATTGAGGTGGGAATAACAAGCATGAATAGTCTTGTGTCTTGTCTCCATGTTGGCCATCTCTTGGACAGTCTTTTGGATATTTTACACAACAGCAGCTATAGAGGCATTTCAATAATGCCCTAAAGCGACTGCGTAAATTAAGAGGACTAGGCTTACTCATGCGTTTTATCTCCGAGTAATATGTTGTTGGCAAAGTCTTCTGCCGATAGTCTGATCAATTTTCTTCTTAGCCTTTTCTTTACAGCTAGATAGCTGATTGTGTGTAGTGAAGTTAATAGATGCGCCAATGATGTGTGTTTGTGCAGCCCAAAGATTGAACAGTCTATTATGTCGTGAGTGAATTCGGGATATCCCGTGTTTTTTAACCACTCTATTACAGCAATTTCACTGAATTCGTGCACCCAAACTTCAAGGTCCTCAAACATCTCAACACATATTTGTGGTCTACTGTTGAAACCAGGAATAAGAAGACCTTTCGCTCCTTTACGGGAGTCACTTTTTTCCACTTGAATAGAGAATATTCCTTCGCTCCGTTCCGTTTGTTCAATTCCCATGCGTTTTACCTCTTAAACGAATTGTTTGAAGTCCTTCTTGAGACGTTCAAACTCTTCGTCAGACAACTCTATTTCTGTCAGCTGGTGGCCATCCTGCTTTGCGTGTCTCCTGGCGTCCCCTTCGCTCCAGATCCAGTACATTCCGCAGCTACACACCCAAGCTTTATGGCCCATGTGTTTTATCTCCTAATGCCAAATGCCTGCAAAGGCACCGCCTGGCCTTTCCTCCTCCAAGGTTCAGAGCATTTGTGGCCTCTCCGCTTTTCTCCACACGAGAGAGGACAATGAACGTAATAGCACCTAGGAGATTTTTTCCTCTGCTTCTTCCTGCCAGACACGCGTTCTGGTCCTATTTTCATTATTTTACCTCATCTCTTATAGTGCGTTGAAGATTGACTCTGCGAGTTCTTTGGCCACAACAATAAAATTCGTAGGTTGTTCTACTACAAACTGAACAGAAACGCTTGTGCCTTTCTTTAATTTCATCGCTCATTATTCATCTTCCTCTTGGTGATCATCTACATCATGATCTCCTATAGTGAGCGGTGCATGATCGCAGTCTTCACAAACGTAATGCTTACATCCAAAACAGTAATCATCTTCTGTAACTTCCTTCTCACAGAAATAGCATATCGCAATCTTGGGCGGATTATCGTTTTCATCATGCACACAACTTTTCTCTTCTTTTGCCTTGTCTTGATTCATTGCGTTTTACTCCTTAATTGCAACCTTTGCGGGTTGAAGAATTATTTTATTTCCCTCAACTGTTAGAACGGCAAACTCCTCAAGTTGTAAGGCTTCCACTACCTCTTTGGGTATGGTGATCCTGTTTCCCTTCAACAATTTCATTATATATCGGTTTTTCGTTTGCGTTTTACTCCTCTAAACCGAATTGATTGCACGTTTAACAGTTTTGCGTTTGAATGTCAGCCAGCTTATTATCACGTAGAGAATGGCTAGTAACAGCGCAAGGTAGGCATGGAGACCGATAGTCACGGCAATCATTATTGCGTCAAGAACTATGTATAAAGCCAGAATCGCTTCATGGATGTTATGGAACTTCAACATTGCGTTTTACCATCCTATTCATTGTTCTCTAATCCTAGGTACTCAGGGGGTGCAGCATCGAGTATATCATAGATCGTATGTGCTTGATTTCCGCATTCTTGATGAAGAAACCAATCTAACCAGTGAACCAGTCGATTCAAGGTCTTCTCTAGCTTCTTCACTCTGTCTCGGTCTTCAAGCGTAGCAGGATTACATAAGTCGAAAGAAGGCATCATATCATCAAGATAGCGGCATTCACATTTTCCACCGTAATTCGGACCTTCCTTGCATGGAAAGTGAGAGTTCCCACAGCAGCTAGTATGCTGATGGCCGCATTTGGGACATACCCAGTCAGTCTCTCCCTTTTCGTTAACAGGAAAGAGCCAGCCGTCACGCGATATTAATTTCACAAAGGTCATTGCGTTTTACCACCCAGAATGATGTTCTCGAGAAAGGCTTTTGCAATTCGTGCTTGCTTCTTTCTCTCTAGCTCCTTCTGTTCAGCCAGTCGACGTTGAGAATCTGCAATACGTTCATCTTCGTTGAGGCCAGTTGTATGTTGCCTACTTCTTTTTCCCATTGTAATCACCTGTCGCACCACGTGGCGCCGCAGCTGTCGCACTTGTACGCTTTCCGGTCTCCGACACATACGAGCTCGACGGTCTGGTGTGTTCTCGTTGAGCCGCAGCAGGGGCATTTCTTTCCGCATTTTTCACACGTTGTTTACTCCTCCTCTTTCATTGGGGCGAATTCTTCTCTTCCTGCTTTATCACACAGCTCAATGATTTCTTTGGAAAGTCCCTTGTTCCGCAAAGTCTCTAGCACAGCATGGTCTTGAACTATGCGAACCTGCGTGACCAGACGACCTAATCCTTCAACATCATGGACGAACACGTAGTGGTTCACGACTTCTGCTATGGTTTTGAGAAATTCGTCACCGGCCTTCCTCAGCTCCCGATGTTCAGCTTCACGAATTGCCTTCTCTTCTTTTCTGGAAACTCTAACTTTACTCAATGTTTCAACCTCCCATTTTACCCTTCATGTTCGTTCTATAACTAGTTCCATTTCCTTCGCGTTTTTGCTCTATCCAGCCTCTCTGCACCAACTTAGGGAAATCCAATGTTGCTTTGAACCCCCCGCTTTCTCCTGCATAGCCAAGAAGCATAGGGAGCCGCTGCCTACTAAACCATTCTCCATCGTGATCAAGAAGCAAAGTGTAGAACTGCCTCTGCTTTTTGTTCATCAAAGCCATGATTCGTTGGACGCCAGGCAGACTTGTGTATGTTCCACTTTGACCTGGCGAAATAGGAAGATGTGGCGCCACGGCTGGTTCAAGAGTAGATGCATGTTTGGAATTCGGACGCGGACGTGCCGATGGTGCTGGCCGATAGTCTTGCGAATGGTCCTCTATCACTTTCTCACTAACACCTTCCCGATGGAGCACTATCTTGAAGCCCTTATCCATTATGCTGAACAGCCTCTTACGATCATGCAGGTACTCTTCAAGCGTCATGAGCACGTGGCTTTCTTGGGTCCCCTGTTCACTGTGAAGCAGCCGAGTGGTCCTCTGAAGCTCTTGACGGCGTGATCCACCTAGAAAAGAGACTTCTATTACACGCTCGATGTCGGGAAGAGATATTCCCTCATCGCCCACTCGAGATACGACAGCTACCCTGTTAGCCAGAATCGTATCCATGTTGTCTTTTGTGGCGCCATAAGCAAAGGGGATTTTGAAACGCCCGGCCACGGCCTTGCCAGTTTCGAGAGAGTCCGAAAAGATTATTGTCCTCAGATCCACTTGTAGCAGAGATGCCAAGCGTCTGAGTTTCGCTTCAAAATTCTTCACGATCCACACGTTGCAGGTTGGACTCTTAATCAGATTGAGCTTCTTGAAGTAATCCCAGCTTAAACCACAAGGTTTTCCAGTAAGCGCAAAGATATATTCTTCTCGACCGTCTTCACGCATGGGCGAGCCAGACAGACCGATAGTGTATTTGCGACGAATGAGTGAAAGCTTAACAAAAGTGTTCGCCGGAAGATGCTGACAATTAGAAACAAGGACATCGTCAGCAAAGAAATTGTGGTTGTCCCCAATTTCTATGTCATAAACCCAACCTTGTAGGTCATTGACGGAATTGTTTTCACTATTAGCTGAATCAAAGCCACAAACTTTGTTGAAGCTTCTTTGTTCATCCGCTGATAATAACCCTTGCTGTAAGCCACAATCGTTTTGACTCCCCATTGCCGAAGCAACCAATCTGATAAAAGCTGATTCTCCTCTTTTCCAAACCCGTGAGAAGAAATTGTTAGTGAACCGTTCCCAAATGACCCATCGTCTAGGTACCAAACTGCAAGAGCCATCGGCGAAGTTATTTCGTTCAACCAAGCTTCTGTAACCGTTGTCTCTCCATCTTTTTTCACTAAATCGTAAATGTTTGAAAGAAAAGGATAACAACGACTGGAAAAACCGACTATCCTTTCTCCATAACCTCCATTTTTGCTTTCTTTTGGGGGCGTGTTTACCAAATTTTGTAAGTTGTGGTATTTCCACATGACATACTGAACTTGCTTTGACGATTGGCGAACAACGAATCGAGCGTTGCATGTTGCTTTTTTCCGTTGAATCGCCATATCCCCTAATAGACTTCCCAAGATAATCTGATACTGAGTTGCCAAAAGCACAGTGTTTGATTGCCCCGTCCAATTCGGATTTTTGGAACCTTTCCGTTCTACGCTGAACCTTTTCGCCAGCAACTTGTAATGGTCTGGTCTTTTTTGTTTGATTTTCAAAGCCTTTTCCCGTTGGAGATTGGAGTTGTGCGCGGTTACACGGTGCCCTCCTAACGCTTGGGGAGTGAAAAACTCTTTCTTGCATTGATCGCATCGGTAAACCACTGTGCAACACTTTCCCACTAACTAATAAGTCGTTTTCATTTAAGCTTTTAGCTTGAACATATCCTCGATTCAGTGTGTAAATTTTATGGTCGGAAGTGCATGTTAACATTCCGTCATCATGATTTATCGTAACCAATGGTTCATGAAGCGGGATTTTGTGATAATAGGTAACCTCTTTAGGTTCTATTTCGCCAGTTTTCAAATTCATTGAAAGAACTTTCACAGATAACTTATTTTCAACTATTTCCCCTATCAGCTTCTCTGAGCCATCAGCTAAAAGAATCTTGCTTGAATACGGAAGACATTCATCAACTAGCAACGTAGTCCACGTTTTGGTCGACGCTTTTGATATTGCGCTCTGATATGTCAGTACCTCGTACTCGCTTGGCTGAAGGTCTGTGTGCGCCAGGATCCTCTCGATCCACTGCTCCTGCAGCAGCCTTGTTGGAACAACTACTAAGTGTGGTGGTTTCAGGTGTGTCATAGCCCACAACGCAATGAACGTTTTTCCTGTACCTGGTGGAATGAAAACACCGATCGCACTAAAACGTAGAAACTCGTTCCAAGCATGCTGCTGATACTCGCGAAGTTGAAAATCACACTTGCGTTCTGCATAGTCAGTCTTGTCCACTGGCTTAATGCTGAACGGTAGAACACCGTCTTTGATCATGGATGTGATGAGATCAAAGGCCCGCTTCGGATTTATTTTGATTCTGTTTTCGCCTCTGTCGTGTAGGAAGGGTCTGTACTTTTGCCAAGCGTACTCGAGGGCTCCCTTTGGCCCGTGAAGTTCTTCACCGTCAAGCAATAATTCCGGCGGAGCCTTCCAGTTAAGCTGCTTCTTGATGGCTTCGGGGATCTCCCCCAGCCAATCCATGTAACGATTGATAAGAAATCGATTATACGATTCTGTGCTGCGATCTAACCACCCTATTTGGATGTCGACAAACTTGGGAATAATTAGATACCATGAGTCTGGCCTTCCGTGGACAGGCTCCAGGTAGTAGGGCTTCTTGAAGAAGGCCTCGAGCTGGTCTTTGTCTAGTTTGGACGTCTTGATGCTGAGGGCGAATTCGGCTACTTGCTGTTCAACAGCTTTCCGCGCTTCCTCAGTCATGCCCGTGAGCTCCTTGACGTAAGGGATTATGCCTAGCAGCTGGTCCAGTAGGAACTTTATGCGTTCCTGGTTGAGCTGTGCAAGTCCGACCTTTTCTTCACCTTGCGAGTCGCTCAAGTCCTGCACCATTATTTGTCGAAGAAGCGGCAAGGCCTCAATTTTTCGAAGTGCTTCTCAAAGTCAGGCCTCATCTGGCAGCTGTTCCTATTCTTGCATTCAGGGCACAGCAGCTTCGGGGCTTCAGGCGCCTTGTTCACCATTTCATTTTACCGTCCAGACTGTTGTTTCGCTGGGGTTGTGTGGCATCCTCAGGACTCCTACATTGCCCGGGTCAGTCTCGGAATATTCGTCTGTTCCCAGTTTTCTTTTGATCGTAAACTTGCCGTCAAGGACAACTTCGATCCGGTCAGGAAATTGGTCAAGCATGGCAACTATACCGTCAAGTTCAGGCTCAATTCCTCTTCCTTTGAGTATCTTACGCAGATCTTCTTCGCTTATTCTTTCCTCAACCATTTTGTTTTGTCTCCTATTTGTCAAGGATAACTACTTTGCCCATTATTACATCGGGCTGAGCTTTAGCGCATTCTTTGCAGATCAACGAACGAACAGGGTAAGGAACATTAGGCATTTTGACCCGATAAATTGGGTACTCCTTTCCACACTTGTCACATATTTTGGTTTCCACTTGTTTTGACATTGTAGTCACCGAGCCCTTCCGAGGGTGAGAAAAATCGATTGTGTTGTGTGCAACAGATCTTCCCGGGAGCCCTCAGAAGGGCATTCGTTTTATTAGGGTAAAACGCAATTTAAAACTTTCGGTTTAGAACAATGTATGTAACCCTTTTAAATTCCAAGAAACAAATAAGCAAGGGGGGAACCGACTCAATGGAATGGATTGACCCGACCTTAGAGAATTTAGCTTCTATTGCAAGAAATGTGGAAGTGGAGATTTACAACGCGGATAAGCAAGTAACCTACAAAAGACTCGTGGACACTAACCAGTGGTATTGCAGGGTACTCAATTTTGTTGTCAACAACAATGTTAGGGGCGGCTGGAGAATCAGCAGTTTGACGCTTGGGTTGGGGGACGCTGAATTGGTGGAAGAGGAAGATAACTTTGTGGATGTCATACTATTCCTAGATTACTTTGACAAGCCAGACAAAAGCCACTTTCTTGAATTAAGCGTTTTCGCTGATGGCGCTCAGGCTTGGAGAAAAACAGTAAGGTTTCTTCCAACTAATGAGGTTTTATTCAGCTTTCCAGAGGATGGTTTCTTTAACACTCATAACCCATTCCAATTTTATAGCAACAACATCAGTGATGATTGTCCGTTCAAGAACCTAGAGCGTTTCCCGCAGTTGTACCAGTCGCTCTGCGGCATATGGGCGAGGTGGAGAGGATAGAGAGGAACTTGGATGAGTGACCCTGATTTCCCGTTTAAAAACCTGGAGCGTTTTCCCCAGCTGTACAAGTTCGTCTACGGCATATGGGCGAGGCTGAACCCACCCGCACCCGCAGCACCAGCAAAATTTGTCCATGACAGCTTCTTACCAGTGAAGGATTTCGATTTCATCAACGCCGAGAATGGAAGCGGCATCGAACCCAAGACCTGCATAAGCCTGACGAAGGGGTATGAGTCCTCCTACTTGTTGCTTTCCCCAAGTAATGCGTGGAAAGAGGAAATTCTCAATTATTTCCTAAACGCACCCTCGCCAGTGGCTACGGATAAGATGTGGCTACCACATCGTCCCCAGATAGCTATAGAGTCTTATATCATGACGCATTTGTTGACTGGGAATGCGACGGTTCTTGAGGAGGCTCGGCTCCTGGCTGAACGATATTACACTTTGTGTGCAACGCCTATAGGACTGCTACGCTACAGCTTCAACCCAGTAACAGGAGAAACCTCTGGCGACTACATTCTGGGTATGTTGAGTCACTGGTTTCCGTCTTTCGCCATGCTTGGTGCTTTGGCAGATCCAGTTTGGAATTCCCGCCTTAAGAGTGTGGTGACGGCTACTGAGCAGTTGCGGAACCAAACCACAGGGCTTCTAGGAGTGCATTACAATCCCGAAGATGGCACTTTTTACGACGATGGCCAACAAGATTATGTGCAAGCTGTCCAATGCGAGTACGCTGAAGCTCTAGTATTTGCTCACAAGTGTACTGGGGACAGTTTCTATTTGGATGTTCTGCAGAATCACATTGACAGGTACTTGGCTGCCTGCTGGAACTCTAATGACAGCCTTTTGATGAGGGCTAACCCAGATGGGGTTCTTTATTCTGACCAGTATCTTGTCGTGCAAGCACAGACATTGCCAGTTGGATTGTGCCACTTATATAGCCAAGGAAAGGGGCAAACCTATCTGGACATTGCCAAGGCTTTCACGGAGAAATGTTTCCAAATCGGCATGGAGAATGGTCTCGCAGTCGAAAGAGTATTCTACAACGGCGAGAAAACTCATGTCAGCAGATGCTTCCCAGAACTTTTACGGGCATGCACTGAACTCTTCAGAGCAACTAACGATTCCTATTGGCAAAACCGAGGCAACGAATACTTTGCCAACCTCGCTACCAAATTAAGGTCGAACTATGGCTTCCTGCAAAAGCGCACGGATACCTTGGCTGTTTTGTCCGCTCAACAACCCGAATACATCTGGGAGTGCATTAACCAAGCATTTCTTTTGAATAGTGGTGTGTGGGGTATGCCAATTACCCTTTTCGAGATGCCATTCCTTCACTGACCTACTGCGATCCAGTACACCGTGGTGTTCCCGTAACTTTGGAATTCGAATCCGCTGCTTGTGACGTTCCGTACATGCAGAGGCGTCGGCACTACGTTTGTTGGCAGCCCCCACGTGTTGTAGAGGTCTTCCAGCCTCAGGTTCACGGCGTCTTGGACCCGGTCTATCTGCGGTTGCAGAAAACTGTCCCATAAAACATTGAGAACCCAGCCGCCCATGGCCCAACCAGCGAAAAACGCGGCGTACACGAATGTGTCGCAGAACCAACCCCATAATCCGTCAAGTGGCCATGGCGGAGACAGAGTCTTAGCGCGATCACGAGCTCCAGCAGCCACTTTGTCACAGTAGAAGTCGTTGTTGAAGTCGTGGCGTTCAACCCTTTCAATGACCCGATTGGTTATGGATCCTAGACGTCCTAAACCAACAATAACAGGGACCGCGCCCGTCATCGCCTTAGGATACCTGACACGGTACCACTGGCCTGCAGTAGCTCCCACTGCCTTCCCATGAGCAAACGAAGGAAGAGCTTGGAAACTCTTCACAAGGTCCCCCAGCGCTTCAGGCTTGAAAGCGTCAAGGGTCGGAGCACTGAATCCGCTGACGGAAAGAACCTCTGCAGGAACAGCTACCTCGTTCAGTATCGGGGTCTCTACACCGCGTTGAGCTAACCGGGACATTCTAGAAGCGATTCGTTCACGCATACCCATAGGCGCACCTATTACTAAGTAGCGCAGAATCTGTTTTAAAGGTATGCTGTCCCCAATAAGCTTTAAAAGGTAATAGCGCCATATACCTGTTTAGGGATCGAGTATGAGCGGAATACTTCAGGGGCTTTTGCCTATACCACGGATAATTCCGAAGCTACGAATAAACTATTACGAGGATACGAAGAGAGTGAAAGTCGAGGGCTCAGCTTACGGAACGCTGCCTGCCACTGGAACGCTTGTGGCAAAATACATGACAACCATAGTTAGTGGCTCAAAGACTAGTGAGATTTACGCGCTATGTGATCCAACTGATGGCGATCTGGAATCGTTCCTGGCTGTCTCGAAAGAAGGCTCCACGACAAGCTGGGAAGCCGCTCGCTGCGGTTCAAGAGAATTCAAAATCTACTTTGACGACGTACTCGCAGCTACATGGCCTGCAGAAAGCTTAATCGGCCGTTGGGCAAACGTTGAAACAGCCTAATCCTCCCAAAACTACTTTTTTAAAGCTTTTGGCCTTTCCTGAAACCTTCAACCTCTTTAGTGAGAACCTCAACTTTCGCAACAAGCCTAGAAACCGTCTTAATCATGTCGCTGTTTATAGCCATCGCCGTATTTAGGCTCCTAGTCACGAGCTCCATATGCTGCATAATTTGAACGCCTGTCATGCTACCGTCGCACATCCCGATGAACTGCTCTATCGTCTTCTCTTCCGCGCTATGGATCTCTTCCCTAAGAACGCCTAAACCTTCCTTCTCGTACACCCTTGCAAACCAAGACTTGAAACCCTGAAGACTACAACACCGCGTAGGACTGTCATTCCTGAACCTCTTCCAATCCCTGTTAAAACCGTACTGAACAACCCGCCACTGCTTAATGTTCCCCTCAATAACAGCCCAACCACGAGCCCTACAAAAACCGTCCACAGCCGCCAACCACAAAACAAACCTGTCAAAATCCAACGGCCTATCCGTAAAACTCCCCCAAACCATAAACGTCTCCCGACTCAACTGAAAACTCGTACTTCCCCCATAATACTTAAACCGATCCCGCACCACCCCACCCTGTGGTATGTTGTTGGCGAAGTCTCCCCGGAGTTTCAGGCTGAGGCCGTGGATCTCGTAGCGGTTCTGTGTTCCGTGTGCTTTGAAAAGCCGATTGAAATCGTCTGTGAATCTTATTGTCGCTGCGTATAGGTGTGTGCAGCCTTCGGCACGGTAAAACACCTTGCCTCTCTCGTTAAGTTTCTTGAGAGCCCAACGGACTGTTCCAGCGGGCATGGGTTTGAGTTCCTTGGCTATTTGGGTTGGCGTCCATTCCTCCGGTTGAGCTTCAAGGAACGATAATACCTTATACTCGGCGTTGGTGAGAGTGTTGGCGGCGTTGGCAAGATTGTGGGCAGACATACCTAAGTTCTCCCCGGGAAATAGAAATATGTTATAGAACTCTTTAAAAAGCTTCCAGACTACAGATTTGTAGATCTACTACAATTTTTTGTAGGTTCTCAAACTGAATCAGACAGCATAAAATTATTAATAGGTTCTTGATTATACTTTATGGAGGCTTGAACACGGTTCCTAGGGATAAAAAGGACGGCGGTCACGTGACCGTCGCACAATGCAAAGCAACTCACGCAAATGTGACACGCCAAATATCGGACTTGCAGACGTCGGTGGACCAGATTGTGACCACGCTTCTTGGCGAGCAGAAGCCGGGAAGCTTAGAACGTGCGCCAGGACTCGTCCAAAAAATCGACGATATAAAGGTAGGCATGAAGAGGCGCTGGACTCCCAAAGAGCAGGTTACGATATTAGCAAGTCTATTAACGGCTATAGCGGCCATAGTTGTAGCGGTTTTCAGGTAGCACTTGCGTACAGAGATTTCTTATAGAACTTTCTTCTAGTAGCCTCTCCATGGGCAGTTTGTGGGTTCTTGATTGTCCCTGCTGCAGGTGCCTGTTCGATGACCCACAGAAGGCCAGCATTTGGAGGTGCAACGCGAACACCTGTCCCGAACTCACAGAATGGTTAATAACAATCGCAGATGAAGAGGATGATTGTGAGGAAATGAAGAGTATAAAGATTACACCAGGCCGCCATCCGTCATTTATGGTAAAAGATGGATTTTACGACAAGGTGTGCCTGAATTGTGGAGAGACAAAACCCCTGTTACCGAACGGTCTATGCCAGGAATGCGCTACTGAAATGGCACGAAGCCAGAAACAGTCTTAAAAGTGTCAATGGATACTATTAATTGGTGAGCCTTATGGCCATTCTTGACGCGATCAGGGAACGATTCAAAGATAGGCCGAGGATCCTGAAAGAGCCTCTTCTAAAACCTCTTCTAAAACAAGACCTCTTGCAGGGCAATATGCTGAGACCTCGAAGGGCTACTGAATTCAAGCCTCAAAGCGGCAGAACCTACTCAGGACAAACAGACGAAGGCCTGTGTTTCGAGTGTATCGAAGGGCATACTATGATGGGTCAGACGGAAATGAGGCATGCGATTGACCGGTACAGGACTGCAGGCGAGATGACGGTGGGTGTCACAGAAAAAGTCAGAGTCGCCATCCGAGAAATCGAGGGGATCGTGGAGGACGCAAGAAGCACTAAAAGCGCGGATATCAAGATTCAAAGGGGCCTTAACGAGATCCTGGAGGAAACCAGATGGATACGGAAAGAATTCGGAGTGTCTGGAAGAGGTTTAACTAATGGTGAGGGTTCAATGGAAGACCTTATCGAGCTGAGAGAGAGAATAGACGCAATGCAAGTGAAAGCCTACAATTTGGCGAAGGATTGTCCAACCTGCAAAAAGTACAAGAAGGTAGCAGGACAATTAACAGAGAGGAGAAACTGAATGGGTGAAGATGAGGAAACGGAAGAGGTTCTCGCGGAAACAGACAAGTGCAAAATCGTGAAGAAAGACGGACAAATTCTCGCTCAATGCGAAGGCAAAGAACCCATCGACCTTGGCAAGGTCAAAGAAGACGACTGTCCGGGATGCGCCGAAGCTGTTGCCGTGGGCTACGCCCTGTCCTATGTAGAACAGGAAAATCCCTACATGGCCAATCGCATTTACGAAGATGTGACTAACCAGAAAATAACGTCGGAAGAAGCCCTTGACAAGTGCGCCGAAATTCTTGAAGACTCAAACAAACCTGATCTCGTGGAAACAGTCAAGGTCCTAAAAGGCATGATGCATAAACCCTTGAGCGAGCTTGAGAAAGAGGCTGAAGAGGCAGAAAAGAGTGTCACAGCCGAATGAGAAGCCGATCAGTCTCAAGGTCAAAGAGGAAAAAATAGTCTCGGTGAATCTTCCTCAAGTCGACTGCGACATGATGGATGCTCGAACGCGCAAGGTTCTCGTGTTTCTTATTGACGCGGAGCTGAAACGGAACAGGTCGTATCCGAAAGAGTGGGTTGGTGGAGTTAACGGCGAGCTCACAGCTATTAAGGAAGGGCTAGAAATGTGTAGTAAAGTACGGAAGAGGAGAGAAGAGGAAAACGCCGAGCAGGGAGTTGGCGCCACCGGGGAAAGCGGAGAGTCTCCGTCCAAGACTTGAAGAGTTCGCAAAGAACAACGAACTGTTTCTGAATCCTAAGGTTGACTGGAAAATAGGCTGGATGGAAGAACACCAGGGAAGATGTTTCTGTGACTGGGAGAAACGCTTTTGCCCTTGCGAATATGCTCTTGAGGACCTTGAACGATTTAACGGTATTTGCCTTTGCGGGGTCCTATGCACAAAACAGAAATTGCTATATTACCAGAAAGTTCAGAAAGCGAGTCCCTCAACGTCAAAGAAACTGGCAACGAAAGAAGAACGTGGACAGCAACAGAAAAGGAATGAAGCTCTGTTTAAAAAGGTCTTCAAAAAAAGAAAAAGGGGTTGATGAGCCTATTCCTTGGCCTTGGTGCGAGTTCGCCCACTGCAACCGTGCACAGCTTGGATGAACTTGGCTTGGAAGCCCTTGTCGTACCTACCCCCGTGAGTAGGACCAGGCTGACCCCGCATGGCGTTTCCGACGCAGATGTTGAAACCGCTTGGGCGTTTCTTGAATCTGAGCCCGCCTCCACCAATGGAGATCTCGAGCCCACCTAGCTTTTTGTGACTAACCAATGAAATTCCTCTTTGAGAGTGTAAGGGCAGAAAAAGCATATTAATCATTCGCAAACTTTTTATGTCAAAGACTTTTTGACTTCAGGGATTTTTTCTATCTTCTCTTCGAAGAGTCTCAGAAACATCGAAAGGTTCCGCACAATGGCCTGAGCTGGATCCACTTCAACTTTTGAGAAGTCCATTTCCTCTTTCATGTTCGTTAGATAGGGAAGCATTAACGCGAAAAGTGCTTCTAACCAGTCACGGTCGTAGTAGGCCGGTTGAAGCGCATAGTAAGTCTTGTCGTCGCCGTTGATCTCGATAGGTCCAGCTATGCCCCATTGCACCATTTGCTTCACATGATAAGCGGTAAGCTGAGTTGAAACTTTACTGAGTTCGGAAATGCGCTGCAGAATGAGGGGCCTATTGGCCTTCTGCATTGCTTTCACGATCCGGATTTTAGTTGTGAAGAAGTCTTGAGGCATGGGCTTATTCAGCTTAAGCACTCTCCATTGAATGCTTCACGGCTGCCAGCCGTTGTTCGAGTACTTCCGTATCTTGCCCTTCTTTTTTAGCTTTGGCTATCTGTCGCTCGAGGTCCCCTCTGAGCCTGTTGAGGGCCATCCAGGAGAGAGTTTTGTCGACTTCAGACATAACATAATCTACTGGAATAACGAATATTTGCGTTTTTCTATTCTAAAACGAAAAGGGGGAACTCTGAGAAAGGGAGAGGGGTTATGGTGCGGGAGTAGCAGGAGCAACAGAAACTTTGAGTCCAGTGCCTTCCAAGGTGACTTTTGTGGTTGCTGGAACGGGGACGGCGTATTCTACGATGGCTTCAACGTTGCCCTGGTAAGTTCGTGTTTCTATGGTGACTGTTACAGGTTTTCCCATCTCTGAAGAAGGAATGTCACCTGTCATGGCTATGACAACAGCTTTTGGTATGGTTTCACCTCCAACTATTTGCTTGGGTTGGCAACCAGCGTTGCCGGAACTGGGAAATCCATTCTAGCAACCAGCTCAGAATTCCGGCGGTCTTTGCTGTGAATTGAAAGTCAACGCGGATTGTCTGTCCTTCCGGAACCTGGACAGTCAGCGATTTTGTCTGATTCTGGTAAGTGGCCTTTACCGTGTAAGTGCCCACGTTGACTTCTACGGTGGCCGGTGTATTTCCAGTTCCAACACCTGCAATCTCGTAGGGAACAATGATTTCCTGCGAATCCAGTTGAGCGTGAATGTCAAGTGTTCCTTTTGCTGGCGGCGGAGGTGGGGGTAACTCGTAGGTACATGCGACTGTCAGGTCAGCGGTGAGGTCAATGGTTCTTGCCGGTGTTGTTGTGTCGTCCTCCCAATGCTTGAAGTTGTAGATGTCCGCGTCGACCAAAACGTTTGAGGGCGCCACTACCGTGTGTATTCCCTCCTGGAGCGTGATGGGTTGCGTCGGGGTCGTGTATTGGTAGCCGTCTACGGTAATCGCAAATCCGGAGATAGGTGTCGACGTGACGACTAAACTGTGGTTTACGGGTGGGGGCACGTAGACTTCGTAGGTGGCAATCATAGACGTGTCAGCGGCTAAGTTGATTGTTCTTGCCGGGTTTGTTGAGCCGTCTTCCCAATTTTTGAAGCGGTAGTTTCCCACGGCCGTCGGCATTGTAACTGTGTAGGTCCCCTGTACCAAGGCGCGATTGTATGGTGTCTGCAGGGGCAGCTGGTTTACTGTGAAAGCCACGTTTATGGGAGTGGATGTGACCGCTAGGGTAAAGTATGGGATCGGTTCAATGCTCATTAAATCGCTGAGATAACTCCATGCAACCTGAGGACTTGTGTATCCCTGCATCCAGAAGTTAAATCCAACGCCTAAAGTGTAAGCGTAGTCGACAAGAGCGACAAGATAATCTTTTTGAGGCGGATAAGCGTAGGTACTTGTAACACCCATTTCACCTATCCAGCACGGCATTACAGCGTTCCAATTACTTAGACGAAGTTTTCGCTGGTCAATGTTCAGGTTTCCAAACTGCCACTCATGGAAGGTCAAAACTATGTTATTCCTCTTCAAGTATCCAGGCAACTTGTCAGGCAAGTAACCCATGCCCGGAGGGCGCCAAAAATATGTGTCAGGATAAACAATTGTTCTCGAAGGATCAACCGCGCGAATAGCGTCAACGCATGCAGCAAGCGCAACAGCCACGTCTTCGCCTCCTGCAACGTCGCAGCCTCCGTTCTTCACGTTTGCTGCCCAAGTCATTTTGAAAGGTTCATTGAAAATCTCGAAAGCCACAATTCTAGTGTCGCCGAGATAGTGATGCGCAAGGCTCACCCAGTTGTTAATCCAAGCCTGACTGCCAAAATAGCCGGGCATGTTCTCGTAGTTGTGAAGGTCAAGGATCACCTGGAAACCGTTAGTAGCCAGCAGGTCAATGATCGCGTCCATGTCAGCCTCAACATAGTTATCAACGCCTCCGCCTGAACCTGCAAAACAGAACGCAAGCCGTACAGTGTTCAAACCAAAATGCTGCTTCATTATAGAAATATCATTCGTCCAGTCTGCAAGAGCCTGAGCAAGCGTATTCGTTGGACGATAACGGTAGCACCGACCTATTCCATACCACTTTGGATCATTCATATTTTTACCTCCTATTTTTCACTTTTCTATTCATATTTTTACCTCCTATTTTTCACTTTTCTATTTATTATAGACATTACCATTCCCCTAACTAATTAGGCAGGCGAATCTCCAGTAGCATACCACGCGCCCGCCTTATCAACATTCGCAGTAATCCGATCATTCGTCGCAGCACCGATGTTAATGTCATTTGTGCAGCCTTCCCAGTTATTGCCCATAATCATGGGTCGCACAACAGCCGCATTGTTCACATCGATAGCTTCAGTGCAGCCTCTAAACCTGTTGTTACAGATAACCCAGTCGTCACCGTCACCCACGCCTACACCTTCAACCACGTTCTCAATGTAGTTGCCGATAACCTGAATGTCGTCACAGCTGCCAGTCGTCCCAATACCATATCGGGTAGCCAACGTCACCGCTCTTATGTAATTATTGCGAATCATACACTGGTTGCTTGCGTCAATATAAACAGCAGCATAGTTAGCTCCGATGTCACAGATGAAATTGTCGTCAACAGCGCATTCTAAGCTGTCATGCAGCCGAATAACATGGTTGTTTGTGCATTGTCTCAGAATATTCCCGATGATAAGGCCCTGAGTAACAGCTTCAACAGCAATCGCTATCTGCGTCATGCCGTCAAGAATGTTTCCTTTAACGATAGTGCCGCCTGCACCCTGAATCTGGATGCCTTGATAACCGCCACTGAGAAAATTGTCAACAATCAAAACGTCAATACAGTGACTACCAGATATGATCATCGGTAGATTGTTCGTTAAAGTCTTGCAGACGTTACTGCTAGTAACAAGACCAGTCACGTAGTCGCTGCCGATCATCCCATTGTCCTCATTATAAACAGTGTTAGCGTTCACAAGCATATCATACTGCACGTGACCGCTTGTTCCTGAGAGGGATATGCCCTTGGCGCTGCCGTAACATCGGTTTCCGACAATCTGAACCTGAGTGCTGTCAGTCTCCGTCCCAATGTCCCAATGCGTATTAGCGAAACCTTCGTTCTTGTTGTTTTCATGCACGACGTTATTTTCAATGAGGATTTGGTCAGCGTCCCAAGTGCTAATGCCCACGTCGCTGCAACCGCTAACATCGTTTCCCCTCACTTGCACATCATGACCGAAAGCTATGCAAATCCCGTTCCAGCAGCAATCATAAACGTAATTGTCAACTACCCAACTGTGGCAAGTGCCCGTTCCAGCTGTGCCGCCCAGTTCAATACCGTAGTGTTTAGCGCTTACAGCCTTACACTTTTCCACTGTGCCATAGTTAGCATTGTAAAAGTGAATACAGTGCGATGAGAATGCTCCCTGATTGTTCTCGTTGCCGTCAACATAAAGACCGTGAAGAGTCACATTCTCATGCGTCACATAAACAACATCATTATTCAAGTTAGCTTTAGCTATCAGACACAAGCCCCAGTCGCTAAGCCAAGTGATGTTAGCGCCTTGGCTGCCAATACTTGAATTTATTGTCCAAGTTTGTCCCGGCCCGATGGTCACTAAGGTTCCGCCACCGAGCCCATTAAGGTATGTCCAAGCAGCCTCTATCACTACTGCTGGGTCAGTTCCATGAGTAACCAGAACCCAGCCTTGTTCACCGTGCCTTGCCGCAGTATAGTATGTTACGCCAGAGAAGACGTGTCTGTAAACGATCACGCTCGCTGTCAACGCAAAAGTACCAATATCTGCTGGCGGTCCTTGCCCACGAGAATCCTGCATAGTCACTGGTCCAATCCCCGAAATGTAACATTAAGCCCTTTCGTTTTTGGAAGCATCTTCACATCAGGCAAGTGTTTCTTGACAAGAAAGGGTGACTCAAGCGGAACGTTGCACCTCATACACCAAGCTTTGCCGTTCATCGTGTTATGTCTATCTGGTTCACCGCACTTAGGGCATCGTAATTCCCCAACTAGCGAGTCCATCTTCCTTTCAAGATTAGCCGTTATCCTCATCAGTTCAGGATCACATTGTCGCCTCATTTCCTCGCCCGTCCTCTTTGCATCCTTCGCGTTTTCCTTAGCCGCAGCCACTTTACTGTCCATGTCCTCTATTTCCCGCTGCCACCGCGCCTTGCCCTTCCGCCTTTTCAACCTGTTCCGTACGGAACGTTCCCACTGCTTCGGAGCCTCAGCAAGAATAGCCGCCTCAAGAACGCCGTCAGGAACGCTGTTAGGCACTATGCTTCGACTCCTGAAGCATGAATGTACGTTTCGGCTCCTGCAGCAGCGGCGCTAGACGAGATCTGCACTTGAACACCTGCCAGGAATTCGATAGCGTCCTCTTCACTCCAGGTCCTCGAGGTCTGAGCGGGCACGTCAAAACTCACACTGTTCTGAAGAGGCAACAGTTGAGACAACGTGATAACCGTGTTGGCCAGCGCCGTGTTCCTGACCGTGATGCTGCGGATTCTCCTCTTGGCGCCAGCTGCTACAGCCGCTCCAATGTTCACGGCGGCAGCCGCGTTCAAGACAAGTTCCGCGCCGCTGTCCCAGTGGTGATCGTGCATCCAACGCTCAGGATTGGTATTAACACCTGTATCTTGTGTTGGCAACGGTAGAGGACTTGCTATCAGGACAGGTATCGGGTCGCTAGGCGGGTCAGTCGGCTGCACACCTACAATTTGGGCTGCGTTCGGTTGGCGAGTTGGAACTGGCAAGGCGTCATTTACCTCCTATTTCTGAGCTCTTCAAGAATGGCCCTCAAGGTTTTTGAGACGTCTTCCTGCTCTTCCGCTTTCCCCGCTTTCCCTGCTAACGCTTCTAACGCGGAAGTGTAGGGCAGTATCCCCAGGCTGCGGAGGCTCTTGAACCATGTTTTCTCGTCTTTGATCTCGATCAAAAGAGCAACAGCGGTCAGTAGCGCCGCGTTTTGCGTGCTTCCCACGCCAAGAAAAGTGCGAATTAGGATCTCCTTCACGAAGGGGAAGGGAAAACCTGAGTAACCAGGGCCCATTAGGGACACAACGTAGAAGCCGTTCGTGCTTGCGGGGAGAGGACGATTATACATCATGAGATATCCCCAAGGATCATATTGTATATTGCCAATGTTGAGACAAAACTCAGGGTCCACGGTGAGTGTGCTAACTGTTCCTCCAGGACCTTGCACGTCATAGACAAGACTACCAAACGCATCTGTCGTAGCAAGAAAACCTTGCATAACCCACCCTCTTTTCTCAACCTTTAATTTTTGTACAGGGTTCCCTTGGACAATTTGGTGGTAGGGAATGGTGTATACGTGGTAGTCCCATCCGTCTAAGAATGGAAGAAAATCAAGGAGCCCCGTCATTGCGCCACTCCTTTTTTGGCTTTAGCCTTCTTTTCAGCTTCAAGCTGCTTGGCGGCGGCTTCCCTCATCTTTCGAATCTCTTCAAGGAACGATTGGGGCAGGGACATCAGCGGCGCTTCCTACTAATACAAGGATTAATCCAGTCAAGAAACTTAAGCTTTTCCTCACGAGGACCAAGGACATACAAGGTGTAGACAGGTTTAGTACCCCAACCATGCTGCTTATGCTTAAATAAACTCGTCTTAAATCCTTTAGACAGAATCAGACTCTTAACAAGCAAAATCAAGGATTCATCAGTGTTCGAAAAGGAAACCTGGAACACACTGTATTTGGGATTTTGGTATAGACAGCCCTCACTTTCATAGAAACCTCTAATGAAATCTTTAATGAACTCTTTTGGCATGACCTCCAAGTTATTTAACGCCTGTTTTAGCCAATGGTACAAGTTCTTGCTACGCGCTACCGCAATGTACACTGGTTTTTCGCGAAACGTCTGAACCCACTTATGAGTTCTAAGGCCAAGTTTCCTTAACGAGTTTTGAAAGGAAAGAGCAAATACCTCATCTCTGCAGGCCAATTTGACGCCATAACGACTATTATCAAATGTGCCATCGCCCACCATAACTCCAACGATGTACCACAAATCACCTGTTGAATTCAAATTAGCCACATTTAAATGTGTAGAAGGAATACCATGCCTCTGAATCCATATTGAAACCAGAGCTCCTGACACACCGTATTGTTTAGCTATCGCATTTTGGCTCAACTTTTTATCGACGTACAAAGATTCCAGCTCCTCTTTAGAAGGATGAAAGTTACCAGTACCAAGACGCGGATGATTTAAACGCCTCCACTCATTGTAACATTGGAGACTACAGAAAAACCGTTTGGACCCCCGCTTAGCGCGGGATGGATGCATCTTGAAGTTATTGTGACATTGACAGCATTCAATGAGCATAGATTATAGAGTGTTTATCCCAGTATATAATGGTTATCATACATCGTCATCCCACCATACTATCGTCAGGTTCACGCTGTTGCCGTTCACTTGTCCGTAGAGTCCCGTGCTGCCTTCAACCGTCAGAATCGGGTCCTCGACGCTGTGGCCGCCGTTCGGGATCTGCGGCATGGCTGCAGGCGCAATTTGAACGTCGCTGAACTTCACGGTGAACGTTACCCGGTCTGCCTCCAGCTTTTGTATGCTGGCTGAATGATGCACTAATGCGTCTCCCTGGAACAGAAGCAGGGTAACGTACCGCATGAATTGGTCTCTTAGTGTATTCCCCAAACCAAGAGCAGCAGGGTACATGTGTTCCTCGCCGGCCACGAATATGGGCGTCATGGCTGGAAATAGCCAAACGCTTTTAGTTCGAATTCTGTCCCAGATCTCTTCTTTTTTCAGCACCATGTTTACCGCTCTCCTCCAACAACGCTTGCTTCGTCAAGCGTCATCGGATTTACTTTCCAGTCTTTCGCAGTTTCGGGGCCTATCTCTTCGGGCTGGTCTCCGAAGCCTACCTTGAGGAAGCTTGCGTTTGCGCCTTCGTACCGTTTTAAGGCGATGTCGCCTATGAGCCTTGGATGCGAAATCTTTGTGAAAAGCTGCGTCCAGTAGAGCGCGAACAGAAGGTTCAGGACTGGTCGGTGCATCCGCGCCTCATCCGCATTGAAGTATTCTACTCCCAACTCTTTTGTTGGCTGGATCACGATTTCATGGAAGTCTGTTGGCTGCTCGTATGGCGAGTTGAGGCCGTTTAACGTGCTTATCCTGTCTCCTGCGGCGGGCCTAATGGGGTCTACGTTTGCGAATTTGCCAGGAATCTCAGCTGCTTCCGGATAACGTAGGTACGCTTGGATGTACTGTGTTTTAAGGCCGATTGCCCCGTGGTAAAACCAGGGCATGCCCACTCCCGTTGTGCTCTTGAGGTAGAGTATGCTGTTGGTGGGGTTTCGGGGGTCCCTGAAACGCAGCTCTGCCTGTGCGCTGTAAGGCAGCATCGCTATGGGGAGGCCGTTTGAGTCAATGACCGGGTAGGGTTTCCACTGGCATATTCTCCGCCTGATGACGCGACCGAACACGAATCCTTCGCGGAATTCTAGGGCGAACAGATGGTTTGGCTGCATGAATTTTTTTTCCACCGGTATTATTCCTTTCAACAGTTCTGACATTTCATTTTCCTCTTTCTTTTGTGATGCATACCCAAATTACATCATCATAACCATGTGGGACGTTATATTTCAATGTGTCCCCAAATGAGAAACCGTCGTCAACCTCCACCGCATAGATTTTGCCGTCTTTAAGCGCTATGATGTCTGGTAGAGGCTTAGCAATAAGAATTGTTCTGAATCCTTCTTGTTGCAGTTTTCTCTGCGTGTCGGAAACCCATCTCTTATGGTTCTCTAATGAGAGCGTCACATTTTTTTTCGATTCAGACATTTTTCTCTTTGATTCTTCGGTGTGTTTTCTCCCTCTAGCCTTTAGACTTATCCTAAGCTTAGTCTCATAGGAACAATGTCTATGCAGAGAAAGCATACTAGTTCTTGCCTTCTCTCTCGCTTCTGGTGTCCGCATATACTTTGCGTTATCTCTATTCTTGATCCTCTGTTCCTCTGTCATGCGTGTACCTTTTCTTGAGCAAGGAAACGGATGGGTTCTGTAATACTCCTTGAGTTTCACCGATGTATTGGGTCGTTTCTTCTTTTCTATGGAGATCACTGTTAAGAGTTATGCTGTGCTAGGCCATTTAAGCAATATGCTATGAAAGGGCATATAATCTAAAACCATATATACTGAATTAATGATTATGGCTTGTGAGCCTCAAAATCCCCATAGACATGGATATACTGTCGTTCTGCCAGGAAACAGCGAAAAACAAGTACCGAATCGCCAAGCAGCTAGGCCTCGACTACACAGTGGTCTTGACGCATGTTGACAAGCTCATCGAGATGCAGCTGCTTTTTGTGTCGCGAGAGGAACGGGGAAAGGGGCCGGGGCTGATCCAGTACCTGTTGGTGACGACGAAAGGCACGGCTATTCTAAGGGGGTACAAGGAGGGGTTAAGGTAAATGCATGTTGATTACTTTGTAACGGGAGCAAGCGGTTTCATAGGAAGCCATTTGTGTAACGAGTTAACCAAAAGAAAGCACACAGTTGTGGCTCAAATTAGAGACGTTTATCCAACACCTTGGGGCCTGTGGCTTCAAGAGGCTCTTAGAAACTGCATCCTGGTTAAAGGCGATGTGACGGACTTTCAGTTCGTGAAGAGAGTAATGACAGAATACAGTCCACAGAAAGGCGTTGTACATTTGGCAGCCCAAGCCCTCGTTGCAACCGCGCAGAAAGACCCCATGTCAACCTTTCAAATCAATGTTCAAGGAGCTGTCCATGTGTTGGAGGCAGCTCGACAACTACAAACGCCCAGGGTCCTTCTGAACTCAACTGATAAAGTGTACGGAGACAACATTCAAGCAACCGTTGACTCTAAACTCGTTCCGACCGAACCCTATAGTACAAGCAAAATCTGCATGGATTTAATTGCACAGACATACCGACAAACCTATGAAATGCCGATTACAGTGACTCGGCCATCCAACGTCTATGGTTACGATTTTTGCAGCAATAGAATCATTCCCAACACCATCAAGAAGTGCTTAAAAGGAGAAAAACCTGTCATTTTCAAAGACGAAAATTCCATACGACAGTACATTTTCGTAGACGACCTTTGCGAAGTATTTCAAAACCTCTTAGAATCCGCAGCCGCCGGCATGCCTGTAGTGAATATCGCGTCAGATACAGTTCTCAGTCAGCAAGACGTGGTCCTTGGAATCCTCAAGAATTTCCCAGAGCTCTCAGCCGTGTATGCTGAGAAACCTTCCCTCAGAGAAATCCATTCGCAACGCATGGTCGAATTCCTAAAGGCAAAGAAGCCGACAGAGTTCACAGAAGGAATCCGAAAAACTATTGATGCCTTTCGGAAATATGGCGGGGACGGACTTTGAAAATTCTGATAACAGGTGCCGAGGGCTTCATCGGCAGTGCCTTAGCACGGAACCTTTGGGAAGAGCACGAGATAATAGCGGTTGACTGCTTTAAAGTCCTTGGGAAATCTAACCTTCCCAAACTCAATGAATGCATTAACCACGATATTTCCACTCCCTTAGACTGGCTTACCTCAAAAGTAGACCTAGTAATGCATTATGCCGTCATAAGCCAAGAAGTCGTCGGCAACAGTCCCGAGCTTGAACGGGTAAACATTAATGGCATGTTGAATATCCTCGAATTCTGCAGAAAAGGTAACATCCCCTTAGTTTTTCCTTCATCATGCAGCATTTATGGGCCTGGCGTCCTCCATAAGACGAGCGACCCTAAAAACCCTAAGTCTTTATATGCGGTGGGGAAGCTTTCATGCGAGGAATACGCCAAGTTTTACCATTACGCCTTCGGGCTAGATGTTGTGATCTTACGATACAGCAACATCTATGGTGATACCACTCACGATGGTAACAAGTTTTACCCCGGCAAAAAAGATGTGGTGCGCATATTCATGGAGCACGCTTTGACGGATCAGCCTCTACCAGTGATCGACGGAGAACAAACGAGAGACTTCACCTTCATCGATGACTGCGTAGAAGGCACGGTTAAATTCATGAATTTGAAGGGCTTAAGCGTCATCAACATCGCTACAGGCGTGGAGACCACCATAAATAGACTAGCTATATTGGTGGCTGAGTCTTTGGGATGGCTACTAAAGGTACAAGAGATTCCGCGGAGAAAAATTGACAATATTCCCCGAAGGAGCATAGACATAACGGGAGTCTCTGATTTGTGGAGGCCTAAGTGGACTCTAGAAGGCGGGTTGAAAGAGTACGCCAAGAGGATGAGGGAGAAATGTTAGTCGCATGCACGGGTGTAGGCCAATACGGAGGGGATTGGCTTCTTTACAGCACGGCCTCCATCTACAACGTGGTTGATGCCATAGTCGTTTCCGACGGCTCACCCTTCGGTCACTTTCAAGACCGTTACATAGGTGACTTAGAGAAACTCGACGTGGAAGGCAAAATCAGGTACATTGAAACAGACTGGAAGTATCCGCCCCACCCTTACGCTGCAGATCTAGGTCTCCCCATAGACGAGAAAGATTACAGTAGCGGGAGAGTGATGAAGGCGGCTACGGACGAGGCACGCAAGTTAGGATGCGATAGGATTTTATGGTATTCGCCTGACCATGTTTTTGATGAGAGCGTAAAGGACGCGTCTAAGCTTACTCAATATGACAGCTACCGATGCCACTATTATGGGATGGCTGATTTTGACACTGTTATCCGATTCTGCTCTGATGAGGAATACACGAAACAGCTAGAAAACCCTGATTTTCAGAGCAGTATCCTCCTCATGCCTAAAGATGCGTGGATGGGAGGATTGGAAGGACAACCCGGAGGAGTAACAGCCCAATTCACAGTTAGACACATCTGGTTCGGGCATTGCAGCGACTTCAGCCCTAAAGGATGGGAAAGAACAAAAGAAAACTTGGAGGAACGTGGAAGGTACAGATCGCACATCTTGAACAGAGCGGGAAAGTTCGACCATTTTTTGAGCCCAGAAGAAGAGGGAAAGTGGGTAGCGGATTATGTTAGCGGCTACCTTCACAGTTTACAAGAGAACAGAGAGAAAGGAAGGAAAATTGGAGAGAAGTTCGGTTTGCCTAGACCGATAAGAGTTGTGAAAGACCCGTTCAAATATGTGAAAGAAGGATATCCATGAAAGTGAAAGTGTGTCTGATTAATCCGCCTGATACTATCGTTGAAGACCCCCTCTGGGACGAGCCACTGGGCTTGCTTTACCTTGGGGCGGTGTTGGAGAAGGAGGGGATATCCGTCGAAGTAGTGGATTTAAACTTTCATAAGGACTGGGGTAAGGAACTATCGCGACACGATGCGGATGTTTATGGTATTTATTGCGCCAGTTCACTTCTGTCGTCAACTCTGAAAGTGAGGGATTTCCTGAAAACGAATTTTCCTTACTCAAAATTAATCGTTGGCGGCCCCCATGCAACTTGCATGCCTGAAAGCCTAGTACCGTACTTCGATGTGGTGGTGAAAGGCGAGGGAGAGCAAACGATACTAGACGTGGTTAAGGATTATCAACATGTGCGCGGTCCTTCACATGCAAGAAACCTTCCCTCGATATACGTGGGAAGGACGGTTGAAAATTTAGACTCGCTCCCCTTCCCCGCCCGTCACCTCGCCCCAATCCACAAGTACCATAGAAAAGTAGGTGGTGAACACTCAGTTGGAGTCATAACCGCTCGGGGCTGCCCAAATAATTGTGCGTTCTGCTCTAAAGTTTGGGGAAAAACCGTCCGTTTCAGAAGTGCGGAGAACGTCGTGGCTGAAGTCAAAGAAGTTGTAGGCAAGTATGGCATCAAAGGCCTGAGTTTCAGGGACGATACTTTCACCTTAAACAAGTCCAGACTCCTCAAAATCCTTTATGGGCTTCAATGTCTCGACGTGAAATGGCGTTGCATCACTAGAGTGGATCAAGTGGACGAGAACACTTTAATGGCGATGAAGAACGCGGGGTGCGTAGAAATAGTTTATGGCACCGAGAGCGGAAGCCAGAAAATCCTTGATAACCTTCGAAAAGGCACAACTGTAGAACAGAACGCTAAGGCGATAACCTTAACGAAACAGGCGGGGATCCCCTGCAAAGCGGCGTTCATAGTAGGCAGCCCCGGCGAAACTTGGGGGACGGTTAATGAGACATTAAGGTTTGTCGAAGAGCATGCCCCAGATAAAGCGATACTCTGCACCTTCACTCCTTACCCTGGAAGCCCAGTCTGGGAGAATCCTGATGAGTTTAACATGAAGATTTTAACGAGGGACGTAACTAAATATCAAGTGGTCGGACCAGGGATGGAGGGAAACGTGGTGGTCGAAACGGAAGAGATGACCGCTAAGGATATAGCGGAAGCCCACGACATGATGTTGTCAAGATTTAAGGAGTTAGGGATAGTTGATTAGCATAATCGTGTGTAACCACAATTATTCTCAGTTCAT
>Ga0315296_10000132_pt1 | contig 72564 bp, 51 predicted proteins | sample YL17G14_18_MG_FD_203921 | JGI IMG/M metagenome (GOLD analysis project Ga0315296, IMG submission 203921) | Sediment microbial communities from Yellowstone Lake, YNP, Wyoming, USA - YL17G14_18 | ecosystem: Environmental > Aquatic > Freshwater > Lake > Sediment | place: USA: Wyoming | collected... | reverse complement strand
GGACGGGACCTCGGCACGGTCGTTTTTCCTGATGCAGTGGTGAAAATCTACCTCGACGCCGGCCTTGAGGAGCGCGCCCGTCGACGCCTGGCCGATTTCAACGAGCACCAAGCCACGCTGCCGGAGGCGATGGAGAGCATCCTCAGGCGCGACGTCAGCGACATCCAGCGTACAGCAAGCCCCCTCAAGCCCGCGCCCGAGGCCGTCATCGTCGATAACACCAACTGGCCCGCGGAAAAAACCCTCAGCCACGCTCTCAAGATCGTGAGAGACAAACTCGCTGCTTCTTCGAAGTAGCCGACCCGGGCGAATCCGGTCAACTCGGGAATCTGAAGATCTCATAATCCAGAGCCACGAAAAGGTGACTGGGGCCCAGACGGACTTCACGAATGTCGGATTCGAACGTCCGCTGATCGATCAATGTCCCGTCGCCACTGATAATGTACAGGTCCGGGCCTGCGAAGAGCGCCATGTTGTCTGCGGCATCGACGAGCGGCGGACGAGTGTAGCTCCCGCCGCTGCCCGGGTCGCTCGGGAGCGGAATACTCCCGATCTGCACCAGTTCCGGATCGAAAAACACAACCGACGAGTCGTCGATCACGGCGATCGTTCCATCGTTCAGGAGCGCCGGCCTCAGGTATCCGCCGAAGGACACTTCCCCTCCCGAGGTGCCGTCCGGCTCAACGCGCCTGAGCGTACCAACGCGCAGGCCGATTATTCCGCCGTCATCGGTGATAACGGGAGAATCTGCTGAGAACATCGGCACGGTCGAGGCAGTGTTCCACCTTTCAGTCAAATCCCACCCGTAGCAGTACAGCCCGGCATCGCAAGCGACATACAGCGCCTGCGTGTTCCCATCGAACGCCAGCCCGGTTATGCCGCCGCCCAACTCAGCTTCCGCGAGAATATCCAGGCTTTCCGAGAGCCGCTGCAGGAAGGTCGGAGGATCGTAATCGCCAAGAGAGAACGCGGCAATTGTGCTGTCATCGGGCAGGGGCAGAAGGTCGGCGAAACGCCGGGAATCCCAGTCCCCGGTGTTGTACCAGCCGTCAACAAAGATGCCGCCCCATATCCCCGAGACCCTCGCCAGCTCCTCCGGCCACGTGCCGTACCTGACGAGCGACGACGTATGGCTGGTCCATCCGGAGTAGTCACCATGCCCCCCGACCGGGTCCTCGGAGAACCTGCGGTCGATCGTCGTGACTCCCCCGCACGTCGCCACCGCCCTCATCCCGCCACCGACCTTCGGGCCCACCTCACCATCGGTGAAATGGAAAGACCACATGCCGTAGCCCTGGTCGGCGATGCTGTACCACGCACCCGGAACGCTGATGTACGCTCCCAGGTACAGCCTTTCATCACCTGCCACTACGAGCTCATGGAACACCTCCCATCTCTTGTATGGCCAGTTCTGCTGCACCTCGTACGGAGGCTCGATCTTCTCGCCTGCATCGAGGGTCAGCGGCAGCCGGTAACCGGACCGGTTGTTGCGCCGATACGTGACTCCTTCGAGGGGGTGTCCGCCACCGAGATACGCATCGACATCCCCCCACTTGACAACGGTGATCTGACGCGACTTGTCCACGGTGCCCCCGCTCTCCGAAGTAACGCTCACCGTTATCTCGATCTCCCTCCAGTACCCGGATTCGGTCCTTGTTGCCGTGAAATCGGTTGAGTCGCCGGTGGGTGAATCAAAAACGCCTGCTTCAGGCGGAATGCAGGACCACTGGTAGCTGAACCAGTCGCTGCCTGTCGCCTCTACGCTGTACGTCGCCGGGGCCTCCTCGACAATCAGGCCTGGGCCTTTGATTTCGCCAAGCTCGATATCATTGGCTGGCACGTTCCTGATCGTGACCTTGCGGGAGCGGAGGATCGGACCGGCGTTGTCGGAGCTCACCACAGCGCGGATCTCCGCCTCCAGATCCGAAGCCACGTCACTAGCGGTGAAATTGACCACCGTGCCTTGCTGGGCCGTGAACTCGCCCGCCGACGCGGGATCGATCGCCCACTGACACGTTATACCGGTGTCGCCGCTCGCCTCCAGCCGGTACTCCGTCGAGGCCCCCTCGTCAATTGCACTCGGGCCCTTGATCTCGCCGACCAGCAGAGGCCCCCCGCCCCTGCCGCAGCCGATCAGCAGCAGGCTCGGAAGGAGCAGGCCTGCCATCAGAGATCCATTCTTCATCGCGACAGCTCCTTCATTACAGGTCCTGTGTGTCGCAGAGACACATAGCCGCCGGTTTGACATCAGTCACCAGGTCCCGCCCGACGTGTACTTCGCCAGGAAAACGTTTATATAGCCATTCTCTATGTGCTCGTCGATCCAGGGACCAGGATCGAAATCGACCGTGTCCTGGAAGTATCCTGTGACAAATACGTTCGCCGCACGATCAGTAGCGACATCGTATCCGATGTCGCTGCCTCCTCCCCCGGTCGTGACGGCCCAGAGGAAATCACCGGCCGTGTCGAACTTGACCAGGAAGATATCCCCGCTGGAATCTGCGCTCCGCTCCTCGATCCCCGGACCGGGATCGAAATCCACCGTCTTGCTGAAATAGCCGGTGACATAGGCGCTCCCTTCGCCGTCCACGGCCACGCCATTCCCCTCGTCGAAGTACTCACCTCCCCAGGCTCCAACCCACTGAAGCTCGCCGCCGGCATCGAACTTGCTCAGAAAGACCTCATAGCTGCCGTTCGACGTGTGCAGCTCATCGCCGGGACCGGGATCGAAATCAACTGTCTCCTCGAATATGCCCGTCACCCACGCATTGCCCACATTGTCGGCCGCGACCGCCAGCCCTCGATCCCAACCCGCCCCGCCCCATATCCGCACATACTCGAATTCCCCGTCCGCACTGAACTTGCTCAGATATGCATCCTTGCTACCGAACGCGGAGTGCTCCTCAATACCGGGACCGGGATCGAAATCGGCGGTCACGAAATCGCCCGTGACATACGCATTCCCGAGATCGTCCACGGCGACTCCCTGACCCCGGTCCTCGCTGTATCCACCCCATGTTCTGGCCCACAGTAACTCGCCGTCGGATGTGTACTTGGCGAGGAACGCGTCCTCCTGCCCCTGCGACGTGTATTCGGCGACCGACGGCCCCGGATCAAAATCCACGGTGCCGTAAAACAGCCCGGTGATGTAGGCATTTCCCTCCTCATCCGCTGCGACGTCCGCGCCTTCATCTCTTGACCATTGGCTATTCAGCAGAGTCACCACCCATTGAAACTCGCCTGAAGAATCGAACTTGCTCAGGAAAACGTTCAGCCCGCCGTTCGTCGACCGCTCCTCAACTCCGGGACCGGGATCAAAATCGACCGTAGGATCGCCGTAGCTTGTCTCGAAGTACCCCGTGACATAGCAGTCTCCCTGACGGTCTACCGCGACCGCGCAACCCCGATCCCCACTCATCGCTCCCCATGTCCGCGCCCACTGAAAGTCGCCTTTCGCATCGAACTTGCTCAGAAAGACATCCGGCCCGCCGAACGCCGTATGTTCATCGACTCCCTCTCCGGGGTCAAAATCGACCGTCATCAGGTATTGACCGGTCACGTAGCTGTTCCCCACGTCATCCGCAGCCACCCCGAACCCGAAGTCGTGAGTCGTGTCGCCCCAGGTGCGAGCCCAGCCGATCGGAGGCGGCAGAATCTCGATCTCAACCGGCTTGGCGAGGGTGGCCGCTATCCCGTCGTTGTCGGTCACCCTCAATTGCACCGGATAGAGCCCTGGAGAATCGTACGTGTGAGCGACCTGCGCGCCCTCATCGTCATAGATTCCGCCCCCTTCCCAATCCCATTCATGCCGCACGACCTCTCCGTCCGGATCGTATGAGCCTCCACCATCGAAATGCAGCGGACTGCCCGCCCTCTGGATGCTGAAATCCACCGTCGCCCTGGCGACCGGCCTCAGGGGCCCGGAGATTACGCTGACTTCCAGAGGCTCGTCCAGCATGTCCGTCAGACCACCGGAATCCGTGACGCGCAACTGGATTCTGAATAGTCCCTCCGTCGTGTACTGAATCCTCGGCTCCCGCTCCTCGCTGCCCGGATGGAAACCCTCCTCCTCATCGTATGAGAAATCCCATTCCCGTTTCACAATCACATCGCCATCGTCAGGATCGATCGACTCGTCGAAAAAACCCACGAACATGCCCGGATTAACCTCCGTCGGCTCGGCGTAGGCCATCGCGACCGGAGGATTGTTGGTCACCCTGAAGACTATGTCGATCGACCTGACCACAGGCCCGTCGCGATCGGAATTGACCACCACCCTGATCACGGCGGTCATCTCGGAAGCCGCATGACCGGCGTGAAAGGCCGTGGTATTGCTTGCCTGATCGCTGAATGAGCCGATCCACCACGGATCGACCGCCCACCGGTATGTGATCCCGGTGTCCCCGCTCGCCTCCACGCTGTACTCGACGCCGGCTCCCTTCACTATCGACGCGGGCCCCCGGATCTCCCCCACAATCAGCCTGTTCCCTCCACCACAGCCCACCGCCAGCGGCAGAGCCGCAATCATCACCAATAATCCCGCACGCATCGCATCACCCTCCCGCCGACTAAATTAATTACTTTATATTGATACACTGAATATCCCCGGTTGTCAAGGTCCGCCGATCCGCCTTTCTTATCGCGCCGCTGGCCGCATCGTCTCGTCGTCCCCCCGGTCGACTGTGAAAAAAAAACCGGCGTCCGATGGACGCCGGCTCAATACTCTCCCGATCAGCTTCGGTAGCAAGAGAAGGACCGGGATATTGCAGGGGATGGTTGTCTGCTTTAGGGCTGCATCTCTCCTACCTTATTCCGTTCAGGCTGTTGGCCCCGTTGCGTCTGAGGTCGCCCTTGAGGAAGATGTTGTACCAGCCCGGAATCGCTTCTATGAACTGCTTGTTGGTCGGGAAGGCCTTGTTGCTGATGCGATCGATCACAAACTCGGTGCCGTGCTGGTCGCCCAGGCTGTCGATGATCGCGCGCAGGTTTCGGATCGCCTCGATCTCGGTCTCGCTGTAGAGCAGTTCCTCGTGACGTGTTCCGCTCTTGAGGATATCGATCGCAGGGAAGATTCGCCGATTCGCCAGATCGCGGTTGAGCACAAGCTCCATGTTGCCGGTGCCCTTGAACTCCTCGAAAATCACGTCGTCCAGACGGCTGCCGGTCTCCACAAGCGCGGTGGCGATAATCGTGAGCGTCCCGCCGTTCTCCATATTCCTCGCCGCGCCCAGGAACCTCTTGGGCTTGTGAAGCGAGTTCGGATCGAGACCCCCGGAAAGGGTCTTGCCGCTGGACGGCATGACGAGGTTGTACGCTCGCGCGAGGCGGGTGATGCTATCGAGCAGGATCATGACATCCTTGCCGTGCTCGACAAACCGCTTCGCCTTCTCCAAAACCATCTCCGCCACCTGGATGTGATTGTCCGGGCGCTCGTCGAATGTGCTCGAAACCACCTCGCCCTTGACGCTCCGCTCGAAATCCGTCACCTCTTCCGGCCGCTCATCGATCAGAAGCGCCATAAGGACGACCTCGGGATGGTTCTCGCTGATCGCGTTCGCGATCATCTTGAGGAGCACCGTCTTGCCCGCCTTCGGCTGGCTCACGATGAGGCCGCGCTGGCCCTTCCCGACCGGCGAGATCAGGTCGATCAGCCGCGTCGAGATGAGCTTGGCCGAAGTCTCCAGAATCAATCGCTTGTCCGGGTAGACCGGGATCATCTTGTCGAACTTCGGACGGTTCTTGGTGAACTCGGGATCGCCGCCGTTGATGGCCTCGATTCTCAGCAGGCCGAAGTACTTCTCGTTGTCCTTCGGGGGTCGAATCTGGCCCTGGATGACATCCCCGGTCCGGAGTCCGAAGCGCTTGATCTGGCTGAGGCTGACGTAGATGTCGTCCGGCGTGGGCGTGTATCCGCTCCGCCTCAGGAAGCCGTAGCCCTCCGGCAGTATCTCGAGAGTCCCGTTCGCGAAGATGTGCCCGGAGCTCTCCGCCTGCGCCTTCAGAATAGCCAGAATCAGTTCCTTCTTCTTGAGCGTGGTGATGCTGGAGATGTCGCACTCCTTCGCCATTCCGCGAAGCTCGGCGATCGTCTTCTCTTCCAGTACTGTGATATCCATAAGTTCCGCCTTCCCTTCGCCGTCATCGATATCTCCATTGCCGGCGGGGATTTCAATGATCCTGTCGTCCCTCACGGGATAGCGCCTTCCGCCTCTGGGTGGCGACTTGCGCTTGTCGCGCCGATAGAGGTCGTTCGGTCTGCTCCTCGAGGGCGTCAGCCTCATGGCATCGTCCTCGATCTCAGGCCGCGAGGTCCTGGGTCTGAAATGCCTTTTCGATCTTGATGAGTTACTCAAAGCTGTGACTCCATGACGATGTGAGTTGGATTCAGTCAGATAATGCCGCGCTTGCAGCTAAGGATTATGTCAACGAATTCAACACGGACTGCCATGGCGGCTGAGCTGGGTGCTGTCTGCATTCCTGGGTGATTGCCGGAATATCGAGCCGGGCAGTCGGTAGAGTTCCATTCAAGCACTTAACTCGGCGTCGCCGACCCTGCAAGCATTCCTCGCCCGAATCCTGCGCGCCTCACCCGGCACCCATCATCCCATTCAGGCCTCGATGCAGCCATCACGCGGCAGACTTGCCCCCCAACTCCCACGTCCGCCGTCTCGGCGACTCCGCCGGCGAGACGGCTCGATTATTCTTCTCGGATATTCTCGATTCTCTACACGTGGGCCCTCTTCGCCAAGCAACCGGTGGACTCATGAACTGCTAATCGTCTAATACATCCAGTACCGGGGAAAACCACAAGTGCTTACATTTCACGAGGGGAAGCCGGGGTAGTATCGGTTGAAGGCCCTATCCACTTCCTTTATACACGCTCGGGCCGCCTCTGTCAAGGCCATAAACCACTATTAATTTCGCCGCAGCGGGTGCGGATATGACCTCACTATCCGGCTGCACACGGGAAATATGACCTCAAGACCCCGCCCGTGCCCCGAAGGTTCACCCCCCGGCCACGGGTTCCGCACCGTTTTCCGGGCCTACAGACCGAGCGGGGAGGCGCAGCGGAAAAGCGAGAAGCTCTTCGGATCCTCTGCGTATCCATGCTCCGGAATCAGCTCTATGGCCTGGTCGCGAGCCCAGTCCACTATCCTCTCCCATTCGGCCTCCGACAGATCCTCGGTCCACAGGCCCCGAGTCGATCGGAAGAAGTCGACCAGCACCTCCGCGTCCGGATACTGAAGCACATCCTCGTATCGGAATTGCTCGACATTCCCGAAGTACCGCCGCAGCACCTCCGGAGCACTCTCGGATTCGAACCCCTCCGTCCATTCCTTCGCCAGAAACCATCCGAACCTCTCCCTCGCACGATTCTTGAGCTCCTCCAGAAGAGGATAGCTGCTACGCGAGTTTGTGCTGATCACCACCCGCCCCTCCGCCTTCAGAACCCGGCCCATCTGCGACAGCACTTTCCCGGGATCGGTCTGCCCGAGCACGTGGAGCGCCGTCACGCAGTCGAAGCTCCCCGCGGGGAACTCCAGCGACTCCGCCTCCCCCGCTCTGCAGTCAATCCACAGGCCCGCCTTGCCCGCTTTCCGTCGAGCCGCCTCCACCAGCTCCGCGCTCCGGTCAATCCCGACAAGCCGCCCGAGGTGCCCGCTCAGCCTGACCATCATCAGGAAATCGCCGAGCCCGCACCCCACATCCAAAAGCGACTCCGACGGCCTCAGGTCAAGAAGTCCGTGCGCCAGCGCATAAAGGTCATGCCCTATCTTCGAGTAAGCGGCGTGGATTCTCTTCCGAATCTCGAGCCTGGCGCCGTCCGAGGACTGCTCGGGATGGGATTCCATCGATTGTGCCTCTAATCGCCCCTTTCAGTCAGCCTTTCCCCATTATAGTCGACAATGGACACAACCGCGCAGCCCGCGCTGTGCGGAAATCCCCCTGCCCGATCGATCCCGGCGCATTGAGTACGCCGAAAATCATCAATACAGGAATCGATTATAGAAGACCTCGTAGTTGCCCTGGGCGTCCACGACGTCTTCCCAGAAGGCAAAGATGTTGAAGTTGGCGGCGCGGACCACGACCGGCTCCCTGGCGTCACCGCCGACCGAGTTCGAGATCTGCACCGGCTCTTCCCACGACGCAAGGCCGTCCTCCGAGAACGTGTGCATGATGTTCCACGTCTCGGCCTCCCGGCTCCGCCAGACGATATCCACGAAGCTTCCGTCGGGACGCACACTGATCCCGGGACGGCTGTCCGCGACGCTGTTCGAGGTTACCTTGAAAGCCGAACTCCAGTTCGCGCCCGAGTCGTTGCTGATACGGCAGGCCACTTCCGCCGGGCTCGAGAAAGGCACATAGTGGAACACCACGTAGACATTGCCGTCGTCGTCGGCGCCCACATCCGAATGCCAGCCGCGATTGTTGTAGTTGCCAGTAGTGATTCTGAACGGCGCGAAGAATGTCAGACCCTCGTTCATCGATCTTGAGTAATAGATATTCCCGCTCCAGCCGCCCGACATCTCCTCCCACGTGACATGAATCACCCCGTCGCCGCCCACGGCGATCGCGACCTCCTCGCTCTCCGGCGATGTGTCGCACACCTGGACGGTGCTCCCCCACGTGTCTCCACCGTCCTCCGACCGCATGAAATACACATCGTAGTCGTCCGGAGCGGCCCGGTCATCGTGCCACACGACGTTCAGGCTGTCGTCCGGACCGATCGCCAGCTTCGGCAGCCTGGAGTCCCTCACCGCATTGGTCAAACGCACCGGCGCCCCAAACGTCACGCCGTTGTCGAGCGACCTCACGTAGTAAATCTCCCTGTTGTTGCCAGCGATCTTGGTCGAGTAGTAGACGACATGCACCGTCCCCGCCGAGTCGATCTGAACGTCCGGGTAGTACTCGGCGGCCGCCGACGTGTCCAGGCGCACCGCATCCTCGAATGTCTCCCCCTGGTCCGTCGAGCGCCTGAGAAAAACATCGAAATCGCCGTTCCTGTTCGAGTCGAACACCACGTACACATTGCCGGTGACGGGACAGACGGCGGTTTCGGCCCTCCATGAATAGCGAGGATCGGTGCTGGTCGGAGTGTAGGTCAGTCTCTGGGGCTCGAGCCATGTTCCAATGATGGGCGCCTCGTCGGTCTGGATCGGGAAATTGTCCATGCTCACCTGGTCCGGCGGGCGAACGACCACATCATCCGGCGACTGAATCCCGATCCGGACCGTATCGCCGCTCCGCGCGGTCGGCTGAATGCCGATGACCACGAATATCGTCCGGGGAACGCCGGGCGCAGTCGGAACGACGCACTCCCGGAACATCGCGATCCCGTCCTGGTCAAAATACACCGGCGGGAACTCCTCATAGTCGATCCCCGCTCCGAACCCGTTCTGCGGATCGTTCAGGTCATCGAAACTGCCGCGATATTTCGGACCATCGTAGGATCTGTAAGCGATGCGAGTATCGTACTGCTTGAGGAAGACTCCGTCGTCATCAGCATCGAGCCACAACTGTACCTCATCGAAGCTCGAGCTCTCGGCCGTGCCGGTCTGATGCACGATCAGGTAATCAAGCGTGCCGTAGTCGAGGTCACCTTCGAAAGTGAACGCCAGCGCTGCGATATTCCTGAGTCCCTTGGGGACCTCTTCTCCCAGGAGCCCGGTCCCGCTGCACGTGATTGTGTCCACGATTCCGGCATCTGCGCGGATAGTGAGCGTGTACGGAATGTCGATCGGATCGCCGCCCAGGTAGGTGAAGCGCAGGGAGGCGTCAACGGTCATATCGTCCGCGATCGCCGGATTCACCCTGAAGATCAGCGGCTCATCGAGAGCCTTGGTCTGACCGCGATCGATACTGCCAAGTAGGGCGGAGTCGAACAACGGCTCGATGACGCCGGCAGCGCCGACTATGCTCACCGTGCAGTTCGACGCCGATCTCGTACCGGTGTTCCGCACGGTGGGTTGGAATTCGATCACTTCCCCTGGATTCAGGAACCCGTCCCGATTCCCCTGGCTGTAGAGCGGGTTGTCATCATCATCGTCAAACTTCACGATCTCGAAATCGGGCGACATACCCTTGGTAAGGGCGCTGTAGGCGTTGATCCGGCCAGCCCCGAGCCGCCCGACATAGGACGGATTCTGAGAGTCGATATTGTCGGCCGTAAACACGACCTGGTCGGCGACCTCGGCGTTCGTGTAGAAAGGGAAGTACGATTTCACGAGGCCCACCAGTCCGCTCACCTGCGGGCACGCCATGCTCGTCCCGGACATCAGCTCGTACCTCTGGTTCTCCGGAACCGACCATGGGTCGCCACCGTGGGTGTAGAAGAAGCTCGACGCTATCTCGACCCCCGGCGCGGCACAGTCAATGTAATCCCCGTAGTTCGAGAAGTTGGCTTTCTTGTCGTTTGAATCGGTGGCGGCCACCCCGATCACATTCGGATGGGCGGCCGGGTAGAAAGGATAAGACGTGTTCGAGTTCCCTCCCGCCGCGACAATCACCGATCCCTTATTCCAGGCATAGTTGATCGCGGTCAGCTCGTTTCCCGAGCCGTAGAAGCTGCCAAGCGACATGCTGATCCCTATCGCGCCGTTATCGGCGGCGTAGACGATCGCCTCCGCGACCGCGGTATCCTCCGCCCCGCTGTCACCGTCCACCGGGAACACCCTGCACGGCAGCAGCTTCGTATGCCATGTGTGGCCGCTGACGCCCTCGGAGTTATTCCCCACCGCCCCGATTATCCCCGCGCAATGCGTCCCGTGCCCGACATTCCCGTCCACTACTCCGTCACCGTTGTTGTCGGACCCGTCGCCCGCCGTCTCTCCACCCAGCCCGTCGCCCGTGGGACTGATGAAATCCTCGCCCGGGATGACATTCTCGTACAGATCGGGATGGTCGCGCATGATGCCGCTGTCGACAAGCGCGACGATCGTGCTGTCCGTGCCCGTGTGGACATCCCACGCCTCGTACAGTTGCTCTAGCCCGTTCTCATACTCGTAGCTCTCATACGTGTCGTTCGGAACGAGCGCCGGGTACAGGATGCAGTTGATCTCGGCGAATTTCACCACCGAGCTCGGCTCGAAAAGCCTGATGTAATGCTGATATGACGCGCCTGCCGGAATGCGCAGGCGATAAGTGTCTATCTTCGGGACCGCGCGGAGTATCTCGCAGCCGATCGCGCCGACGAGCGCCTCGACGACCTCGACCGGCGTCCCCTCAACCGCCCCGATCACAATCTCCCGCTCGGCGATGTCGAAACTCAGGCCCGTCTCGGGATCGGTGTATTTCACCGTCCCAAGACGTGCGGGAATCGGAAGATCGGGGCTCCGCACGGTCCTGATCGCGATGTCCCGCACCTGCGGACGATCGCCGGATGTCTCGAGATGGAACTCGATTCGCTCGGAGATGTCCGCAAGCGCCATCGCGGTATTCGCAGGTCCCGACCAGCTTCCGGACGGGACCCCTTTCACGACAAGCGACGCGCCCTCGATATCGACCCTCGCCGATCCGCCGGGATCGGCAAGCTCGATCTCAAGAGGATACGTCCCCTCTCCCGCGAGCATGACATCCCTGAATCCCCACGGAAGAAGCTCGTGCCCGTCCAGCTTCACCGAGACAAGCTCCGTGTTCTGAATCTCGACACCTTTAAGCGCGGCGCTGACCGCAGCTTCATGCTGATCGCTGGGCCCGTTCGCATCCGGCGTCACCGGAGACGATGACCGCGAACAACCGACCAGGCTCATGAGCAGAATACCACTGATAATGAGAGAGAAACCCAGGTAACGCATATTGCCTCCCGCAAAAGCGAGTGAGAGAGATGACTTCGCCGCTCCCTTGTCCACGACCTCCCTGAAGGGACAGCGATAAACACCCATACCACGACCATTCGGTCCCGGACCGTCCGGCACCGGGCTAAACTATATACCACCCGCCACCACCGCACAATGGCCACCGCAGACTTCTCAGCACCGCCGCTGTAGCATGCGCATCCTGCTGTAGCATGCGCATCCTGTTGTAGCATGCGCATCCTGCGCATGTTCTCTTCGTCGCACGCTCATCCTGAGCGTGCACCGGAAACGGCCCCTTGCGCAGGATGCGCAAGCTACGAAGAAGTCATGCGCTGGAAGCGCATGCTACGGGTTGCAGGATGCGCAAGCCACGCCACTTGCGAACCGGCCCCGATCGTGGTAGATTCTGCTGTCCGCCCGTTCAACAAAGGCGGAGGTTTTTATGCCATGAAACCCGCTATCCATCCAAAGTACCACTACGCGACAGTTACCTGCGCCTGCGGCAATACCTTCCAGGTCGGCAGCACCCGCGAGCAGCTCCGCGTCGAGCTCTGCAGCGCCTGCCATCCGTTCTTCACCGGCAAGAAGAAGATCGTCGACACCGCGGGACGCGTCGAGAGATTCAGGCGACGCTACGCAGGCAGCACGGGCGACTATCAAGTCAAGGAAGAGTAACCTGCACACCCCAACGATCGACCCTGCGGGCTACCAGCAATCCCTGGTAGCTTTTTTGTCACTGCAAAGCGCGGTCAATCAGCATTGCGGATTGCCGGTCCTGTGGTAGGATATGTTGTGTCAGCGATCCGATCACAGGCTGTGCCCTTCTCGGATGGCATGATGTTTATGGCTCGGGAGGTTGTGATATGGCCCGATTGACGATAACGCTTGCGGTGCTTGTCACCGGCGCATATGTCGTGGTCGGCTGTGCCGGCAGCGGTAGCCCGCTGACCCCTGCGGCTGATCAGGAGATGGCAGCGAGGCTGAGTCCCGCTCGACAGACGCATACGCAGCTCTGGGGCTACTACGATGTCCTTATCGACATCGAGAACCGCGTTGCGGAGATAATCCCCGACCGGCTCGCGATGTTCACCGTGAATGTCGTCCGATTCATGAATGGATCCCCCGGATGCATGACAATCCAGATTCTGGATGTGACCCACGGTCCCGACTTTGTCGACATCGACCTCCACGTGACGCTCAGACATCCGTTTCCCGGATCGCCTCAATTCAACGGGTATGACGTGCGCGGCGTCTTCATGGGCGATGCGTCCGGTACGCTCGCCTACAACAGCGATCTCAAATACCCGGTCCTGGGTACGGACCAGTTCATGCTTCGCGACCCCGACGGCTACACGCGCTGGTTCAACTTCACCGAGTTCTCGACCGGCGGAATGCCCCTGTTTTCGTATACCCAGGGCAGGATGGCGTCGCCGGGCTTCGACGGAACCGCGACGCTCTGCCCGTACAGGTACTTCGCCGACGGCCTCGGCGCTCAGCAAGACCTCTGGGACTTCCTGACTTCGACCGACGGTCACGGCGTGTTTTCCTGTACCGGAGTCAACACGCGAAATTACTGCCTGCGCTTCCCTCAGACAACGGGACTTGAGTTCGGCTACGCAATCCTAGCCGACTGGGAGGGGACAGAGCCGGAGTACCACCCCTCGAACGCTGTTGAGGCCGTCGCGTGCCGGGTCGTCGACTACAGCGACGTTCACTATCCTGACTCCACTGGAAACAGCGGCAGCCTGATTCTGGATATCTCGCTGTTCGGATGGGACTATCAGTCGTCGACGATCTACATCGAGTCAACAGTTCTATCTGCTGTCGCGAGCTTCGATCCTGCTCCGATCGCGACCGGCGGCGGTGAGCATTACTCGACCTATCACGTCGAGATTCCAGCAGACAACGTGACCGGCTACCAGAATCAAGAGTACTGGGTAATCGCGGAGTACGAGGCGTTTGACTACACGAACAATTTCGGGACACCGAACGAAGCCGGAACCGATCGACTCGCAGCCTTCTTCCGATACGACCTCCCGGTCGACTACTCCGGCGGCTGGGCCCGTACCTGGGGCGGGTCGGGCTGGGATGAGGCCTATGGGGTTGCCGTCGACGGCTCCGGAACTGTCTACGTGACAGGCAACTTCCAGGGCACAGTCGATTTCAATCCCGATGGCGGCGACACGCACACCTCGCATGGCTATCGGGATGTCTTTCTCAGCAAATTCGATTCAAAGGGCAACTTCGGGTGGGCGCGTACCTGGGGTGGGCCAGGGCAGCCTTATGCAAGGGGAGTTGCGGTTGATGGCTCGGGAAACGTTTACGTTACGGGCAGTTTCGAGGGCACAGTCGATTTCGATCCCGATGGCGGTGATCCGCATACCTCGAATGGTTACGGAGATGTCTTCCTGAGCAAGTTCGATTCATCGGGCAACTTCGAGTGGGCGCGCGTTTGGGGTGGGTCGGACTACGATTCGGGTTATGGGGTTGCCGATGACGGTTCCGGGAGTGTCTTTGTAACAGGCGCCTTTTCCGGCGCAGTCGATTTCGACCCCGGCTACAGTGAGGATCGCCATACCTCGAATGGCGGTTATGATGTCTTCCTGAGCAAATTCGATTCAACGGGCGACTTCCAATGGGCGCGCACCTGGGGTGGGCCAAGCTATGAACATGGCGATAGCGTTGCTGCCGATGGTTCTGGCGACGTCTATGTTACAGGCAGATTCCGGGATACAGTCGATTTCAACCCGGACGGCGGTGATCCGCACACCTCGAATGGCAATGGTGATGCCTTCCTGAGCAAATTCGATCCCTCAGGCAACTTCATGTGGGCGCGGACCTGGGGTGGATCGTGGGTTGATCGGGGCTACGGAGTTGCCGCTGACGATTCCGGCAATGTCTACGTTACGGGCATCTTCTATTACACCGTGGATTTCAATCCCGCCGGCGGCGATCCGCACACATCGAATGGGGATTATGATGCCTTCCTGAGCAAGTTCGACTCATCCGGCAATTTCGAATGGGCACGGACATGGGGTGGGTCAGAGTCGGACCGGGGCCAGGGAGTCGCCGCTGACGGCTCTGGTAGTATCTACGCTACTGGCTTTTTCTACGGCACAGTCGATTTCAATCCCAGTGGCGGTGACCCTCACACCTCGAATGGTGGCCCCGATGTCTTCCTCAGTAAGTTCGATTCGTCGGGCAGCTTTACGTGGGGACGGTCTTGGGGTGCGGCACACTCCGACGTTGGCAACGGAGTGGCCGCTGATGGCACCGGCAATGTCTACGTTACGGGCGATTTTGACGATACAGTTGACTTCGCCCCATCCGGCCCCCCCTGCAACGATGATCCGGATGAACATGCATCAAACGGAGTATCTGACGCATTCCTGACCAGGCACCTCTCCAACGGCTGCTGGTAGGGTCCACTCTCCCCTCCTCGGCCGAATGGCGCCCCTCTCCCATCCGCTCACTATGCAGGCATTTACGCTTTGCACAAGGAGGACATCCTCGCATTCTGCACCGCTAGCTCTTTTCTTTGCGTGAACGGCTTCCGGCTGCTACCATAGCGTGCTCTCCATGCTCTCAAGCCACGACAGCCGGCCGACCGTTCCCAGCGACAGCGTCACCGAACACCGTCACGAGCAGGCCAACCTCTACGGCGGGCAGGCCATCATTGAAGGGGTCATGATGAAAGGCCCCGAGCGGACCATCGCCGTCTGCCGTGCCCCGTCCGGCGCTCTCGTGCGCAGAATTCTCCGCGAGGGCCAGGTCGAGCAAAGGCGGAACTTCTGGTACAAAACCCCCTTCCTCCGTGGCTTCCTCATCCTCATCGACAGCCTCTCGCTCGGGTACCAGGCTCTCCTATTCTCCGGGGAGGTTGCCGATCCGGAAGGCAAGCCGCGCAATCCGCTGATCGAGAACGCGATGGTCATCTTCAGCCTGATCATCGCGCTCGGCGTCTTCAAGTTCATCCCGGTGTTCGTCGCCAAGTCGATCCTCGGCTCCACGCCGACCCAGGCCGGAGTTGCCGGCGCCGACCTCCTCGGGTTCAGCATCCTCTGGTCGGCTCTCGAGGGGATCATCAAGGCCGCGGTTCTCGTAGGGTATATTCTGTCGATCCGGCTTCTGAGGGATGTCAGGCGGGTATTCCAGTACCACGGGGCGGAGCACAAAACGATCAACGCGTACGAAGCCGGCAGCGACCTGTCAATCGACGATGTCTTCCGTTACCCCACCTTCCATCCGCGATGCGGCACCTCCTTCCTTTTCGCGGTGATCCTCTTCAGCCTCCTCTTCGCCATGTTGTTCCCCCTGATCACCTGGTGGACGGTGGGAAACCCGCTCGCCGCGATGCATGTCGGCGTACGCTTCGGCCTCCATGTCCTCTTCCTCCCCATCATCGCCGCTTTCGGCTACGAGTTCATCCGCCTCACTGCCAGGCTGAATCCCAATGCGCTCTTCATGCGCATCCTCATCTGGCCCGGCCAAATGTTCCAGAAAATCACCGCACTCGAGCCGGACAGGGACATGGTCGCGGTCGCCCTTCTCAGCATGCGCCTCGCCATGGGCCTCGAGACGGAAACCGAAGCGCCCGCCCAGGGCGTATCCGCCGACTCCCACGAGCCCCCCGGAGAGGAAGTCGCGGTCGGCTGACTCGACAGACCGCTTTGCGCAATCTGCAATCGCACTGTACGATATTACTACGGAACCAGATCAATCGCGGGCCTGACAGGGACACAGAAATGGCGCAGTACGCCGATATTGTAATCCCCGCCTTCTCGGACGACATCGACGATGTCCACATCACCAACTGGCTGAAGAGCGAGGGGGACGAGGTCACTTACGGAGAGCCTGTGGTAGAGCTCGAGGTCAACAAAGCGGCGGTCGAGCTCGAATCACCGGCGGACGGCATCCTCGAGGCGATCTACTGCTGGGAGGGCGAGGAAGTGATCGAGGGCGAGCGCATCGGCGTGATCCGCATCGGCGGCTACGATGACAAGGACGAAGAGGAGTTCGACTTCACCGACTCGGAGAAATACGACATCTAGCCCGGGGCGCCTGTTTCTCCTCGCAACCCGAATCTGATATACTCTCTCATGGAGGTGTGGCCGAGTGGTTTAAGGCGACGGTCTTGAAAACCGTTGTACCGCACGGTACCGGGGGTTCGAATCCCTCCACCTCCGCCAGATCGCCCAACTCATTCCCCCACCATACCCAAACCAAGGGAGCCTGAAATGAGTACCGTACGTGGAGCCGCCCTGCTGATCTCTCTCCTCGCCCTCACGCCGCTATCTGCCTCCTGCGGCGGAAGACCCCCCGCGCCGGGACGCGAGATATCGTTCCCCGACTACGCGATAACCGTCCGCGTCGCAGAGGGATGGGAGGCGAGAGTCGACGGGCCCGACTGGACGACATGGCGGCGGGTCGTGAAGGGCCGCGCCGACGAACCATGGGTGTTCCCGCCGATAACCGCCACAAATGTCGCCGCGGGCACGTTCGGTCCGGCAAACCGCGAAATGTACTGGCGCTTCAAAGGCGTTCGCGGAACGTTCGATCCGAACGTATACCCGCTGTCGGCGGATTATCCGAAGCCTCCCGGCCTATGGATGCTGGATGCGCAGAAACTCGAGCTTCTGGAGACCGAACCAAGGACCCTGGAATGGCCCGGCGTCGCGGGAACCCAGGCGACCACGCGGGTGTACGAGAACACTCACGGCGCCAGCGCCACCAGCGCCATCTGGCACACCTACACGGTCGTCTTCAACCACGGCCCCAACGCGTACGAGTTCGTGATGATGATCCCGGACGACGTCGACTTCCGCGACTGGATCGACGAGTTCTGGAAATCGATTGAGGATGTCTCTCTGACGTAGCATGCGCGTCCGAATGTAGCATGCGCATCTTGCGCATGATTTCTTCGTAGCATGCGCATCCTGCGCATGATTTCTTCGTCGAACGCGCATCCTGCGCGTGCCTGAAAAACTCCACTATGCGCGGCCTGAGCGTGCCTGAAAGAACTCCACCATGCGCACGATGCGCATGGTACGAGGAGGCCATGCGCAGGATGCGCATGCTACGAAGGATACTATTAATGAGACTGAGTATGATCTAGTCGGACGGCGAACTTCGCTATTTGCCAGGGTGTCACATCTTGCGGCGTTACTTCTCCTCGCTGTCCGGTGTCAACAGTTCTGAAGAGGCTGAACGATGCGAATACGCTCCGAATACATTCTGCTGTTTGCCATGGGTATGCTGTTGATGATCCTCCCGGCGTGCAGCCGCGAGCTAAGGTCAGGGGATGAACGCCCGATGCAGCCGTTTCCGTTCGATCGCATCCCCGCGCTGACCGAAGGCGGCACACTCAGCCCCGTGCAGCCTGAGGGACAGCTATCCACGGGCGAGACCGAGCCGGTCGGTGAGTCGGCGGCCGCTCCAAGTGAGGTAGAGGAGGCCCCTGAAGATCCCGCGATCGCCGGACTCCTGAACGGGGGACGCGACGCTTTGAGATCGGGTCAATACGATCTGGCTGTTGAGTATTTTTCGGCGGTGCTGGAGCGGGACGCGAACAACACCGCGGCTCTTTACAATCTCGGTTATGCCTACCGCCGGCTCGGCAATCCCGACAAGGCGGTGGAGTACGCCCTTCGGGCGGTCGATTCCGACCCGACTCGTCTTTACGTCCATCAGAACCTCGGGTACGCGTACGAGGACCAAGGCAATATCGATGCAGCCATCGCTGAGTTCGAGCAGGAGCTTCTGAACCATCCCGACGAGCCCGGTCTCGCCTCGGTCGCGGAGCGACTCGCGCAGTTCTACATCGAGCGCGGCCTTCAGCAGGAGGCGTTCGACGCGGCGATTCGCGCGGTGAACCTGGAGCCGAACGTGGCTTCGCATCACGCCACCCTCGCCGCCGTCCAGATGGCCAACCACGCCTACGATCAAGCCATAGAGGCCCTCGAAAAGGCCGTCAGCCTCGAACCGGATACGGCGGACTATCACAAGAGCCTCGGTGACGCCCTCTGGGAGGCCGGCAGACGCGCCGATGCTCGCGAGCAGTACGAGAAGGCCATCGAGCTCGATCCGGAATTGTCGAATGAGATCGATCAGGAACGCCTCCGCTCGTCGCCTGCCGGTGGCGAGAGATCGCCGGCCGATTCCCCAATGTAGTCCGCTCTGAAACGCTTCGGTCTCTTCCGGGTGCGCCGACTTTCCAGTCGGCATCTTTTCTTTATGCCGGCTTGAAAGCCTGCGCCCCGGTCTTGACATCACTAAACATATGTTGTACCCTCTCGTGCACCCACCAACTCAACAAGGGCGAGCGAGCGCAGAGCTTTGAGTCTGCCTGCGTTCGCCAAACGTCCGCAGGACAAGGAGAAGAGGATGCCAAGTCCGATTGTGTACTGGGAAATCTGCGTCCGGGATATGGACGCGGGAACCGAGTTCTACCGGAAAGTCATGGGATGGGAGATCAGCAGGGATCCCGACATTCCGAACTACTGCGACGCCAACACAGGGGCCGAGCCAGGCGGCGGTATCTTCCCCGCCGAGGGCGAGATGAAGCCGTATGTCACCATCTACGCCAAGGTGGACGACATCGACGCCATCCTGGACAAGGCGGCCAAGCACGGCGCTTTCATCATCCAGAGGAAGAAGCTGATCTGCGAAAAGCACGGGTATTACGGTATGTTCGCCGATCCCGACGGCAATGTGATCGGCCTCTGGAGCAAGACGTAGCGCCGCATGGGTCTGTTGAAAAACCGGTCATTCCTGGCTTTCGCGCCGCGATATGCGCACCTCCTGAATGGAGCCGATTCATTCGGGCGGATGAGCCTAGTAGACTGTGTCGACTGTTGAGGCGGTGCACATAAGCGCCGGCTGGTCGCTCGTCGCCGACCATGCTGTGAACGTGTAGCCGGTCTGGGACGGCCTGTACTGGTATATCCGGCCTCCGATAAACGCACGCTGGACTCTCAGGCGATCGTCGGGCAGCAGGATCTCATCCAGAAGGCCCGGCGACGGCACAGGCCAGTCGCCGTTCGTATTCTTCCATTCCTGCAAGGCGGCTCTGAGAACCGATAGCGCCTCGCTCACCTCCGATTCGGCCGCCAGCGGCGGCGGCGCAAACCCCTCGGGCCCAACAAGGATAATCGCCCTATGTTCCCGATCCAGGACGGCAAGACCGCCGCGGATCGCCGCAGCATCGTCCACCATGTGGCCGGGAGCCCCCGACGGCAGGCGGTTCTCCCATATTCCGGTCACCCTCTGTGTGGCGAGATCGAACTGCATGATCTCCCCGTCGTCAATAGTCAGCCATAGCGAATCGGTGTCGGGATCCGACTCGAGGAATCGACATCTCAGCGCGCCGAGCCGCTCGATGTCATCCGACCACGCCAGATCGGTGTCCATGGTCAACCAGCGGACGTCAGCCAGATCCATTCCAGGCTGAAGAAACCACCCGATAAGGCCCGACGATGTCCGCCCGAGCCTGGCATCGATCAGCGGCCCGGCGACACCCAGACCTTCCGCCGGGCTCCACAAGCCGTCCTGGGACAGAATACCCACCGGGACCCCCTCTGAAGGCCCGGCCCAGGCAGCAACGACGTTCTCTCCCTGCGCAAGCATCTCCGCAGGATAGGATGTTCCCCCGACGACGGCCTCGGTCTCGTCCCGCCTCAGGATGCCGCCGCTCGCGTCGATCAGCGCGATTGATGATGTGAAGGGCGGAGCGGAATTGGTGTCCTGATCGGTATAAAGGTCCGGGTCATTGAGGATGTCGAACGGATAGTCGCGGTAGGCGGTGAAGATCCTGTCGTCAGGCAGGACTGCGAGCGCTGACGTCAATCGCACAAAATCGCCGACAGGCTCGGAAATGACCCGCCTGATGCCCCCTTCGCTCCCGCTGAGGGAGAACATCCCGGCTGAGGTCGACGGGAGCAGGCGCTCTATGCCCCACGATTCAGCGGCCTGGCCGGGAATCACATCGTCCCAGTACAGGGAACCGTCCGGCCCGGAGGTCAGGCGGTGCGGGGCCACGATGGCGGGAGTTCCGTAGAGGATGTCGCAGACCTTGATACCCTCGTCGAGCCTCGGGTCAAGAATCGAGATCGACCAGCCCGTTTGATGCTGCAGGAGAACGTGCGCCCTGCCGTGCGCATCAACAGCGCAGGCAACGGGAGAGCTGTCGATCTCGATCGCATCCGTCACTGTGCCGTCCGCGCGGACGAGCAGCAGCACGAAGCTCACGCCAAGGTTCGACCTGAGGGCGTCCTCGGTTGCGAAGAGCACATCCTCATCGTCACGGGCCAGGCTCTCGTTTCGGAGCCGGAAATACTCGTTCCGATTTTCCGGATCGCTCAGGTCGCATACGACCCCGCAGACTGCGATTGTCCCGTCGGGCCCGGTCGCGATGTCGTACGGCGAGACATATCCGTCCACGATCCCGTCCATCGGCATCCTCCATCGGATCACGCCGGACGGCTCGACGAAAAGAAGATCCGGCTCGGCGAGGATCACAAACCCAAGGGGATGGCCGACCGCCGAGTCGATGTGCTGGAGCGCGCCGCCGAGGTTCAGCATGTCGGGATTTCCGCCCGACAAATTGACGAGGATTCTCCTGCCGACCGCCCAGATATCGCCCTGCGGACCGACTGTCAGACCGCCGGTTCGGAGCCCGGGATCGGGGATTCTCTCGATGAATGACCCGGTCCGGCGGTCGAAGCGCTCGGCGATCGCGCCGGACCATGCTGCAGGAACGGCCCAGAGCGAGTCCGTCGAGACCGCAACCCGGTCGAGCCCCCAGGGTGAGGGGAGGATGTCCGGGGGCAGACTGGCGGCATCAGGGAGAGGGACAGTGGACATCACGGCGCCCAGCACAGTGCCCTCCGCGCCGACAAACTTGACCCGACCCCGGTTGTTGCGGCCGTCAATGAGGACATAGCCGTCGCCGTCGATGAACAGGCTCTCGAGAGACAGGCACTCCCCGGGCTCGTCCCCGACAAGGACCGTGACAGCGTCCGCGGATGCCCCCGACGCTGCGAAGGAGATGCCCGCGGTCAGTGAGACGGCCACCAGAAAGGCGAGGGTTGCTCTTCTCGTGCTCATTCTCGTGACAAGGCGTCGTGCGCCGTGAACCGGTCGGAGAGTATATCATCAACAGGATCCGGGATCCCGCGGGGCTTTCGCTGCGTGCCCGCGAAATGCCGTCTTCAAGCGGTCTTGACGGGGTTTTTCAGCGCGTCGACACGGCTGGGAGCGCAGGGGGTCTTGCGCGATTTGACTTTGTCATTTATTATGTTGATGATAACCCGAAATGCTGAGGACCAGAGATCGCTCTGGTACGGTTTGATGCGTATGCATCAGGCTTTCTCCCACAAAATCATGCTTAACGGAGGACTCAAATGAGTATGCGGTTCACAATTCTCGCGTGTGCTTTGGCAGCTTTGCTGATCGCAGCGGTTTCCTGCTCAGGGGGGGGCAGAATTGCCGACACACCGACTTCCCCGGAGTTGATGGGCGCGCAGGCGGTTGAGGGCAACGGAGCCGGGCACTATCTGCTGGCTTTCGCGCAGATTTATGTGGATCCGGCGACCGACTCGGTTGAGGTTGTTCCCATGAGGCAGGTCGAGACTCATTGGAACGTTCTGAAGTTCCTCGAGAAGGGCCCGTGCTGGACCTGCATCGGGATCGTCGGCGTCACACCGATGCCGGACGGCACAAAGCAATTCACCGTCGAGATCACGCATCCTTTCCCGGGTACCAACCTGACGGGATTCGATGTGCGCGGGATCGCGATGTTCAAGGGCAGCAGGAGCTATCCCGCCTCGGGTCTGACAACTCCCGACCGCGCTCTCGGCGACGGTGAGCTGGTCAATGCCGACGGGTACACCACGCTGTACAACTCGACCACAATGGGCGCAGGTCCCGGCGGATTCCAGGGGTATTTCAAGGGCAAGTACACTGGTCCCCTGGTCCCGGACGCGCTGCTGAACGGCTACAAGCGGCACATATCCGCCGGCGGCGGTAACACGCGCAATGCTTTCTTCGCCGGCGACTCGACTATGGTGTTCTACCAGCTCGACATGCCCGACACCGGCTTCTATTTCAACTACTGTGTTGATGCATCCTGGGCGCCGCCGACCACCAAGCCCGTGACCAACCCCATGACCGATTTCCCGCCCGAGGCGAACTGCCCTGAGCCCTGGAAAATCGCCGTCACCGAGAATCCCGTGGACGGCGGCCTGCACGAGCTGGGCGGCGAGACGGTCCTGGTGATCGATGTCTATGACTGGCAGGGCAAGACCAGCCATGCCGCGCCTGTGGTCGAGTGTCCCGAGCTGTTCAACGACACTGTCCCGGCGACGTGGGTATCTGACGGCACCGGATTCTCGGAATTCGAAGCCACCATCACCAACAGCAAGCATGCCGGGATCGGAGAGTACGAGGTGCTCATCTCGGTCGTGGACAACGAGAACGCCACCGCTCCCGACTGGCTCGATCTCACCGCCTACCAGATCATCAGCGTCGGGGTAGTGGCTGCCGGAAACCAGCCCCCGACCGCGATCGCGGGAATAAGTTCGAAGAACGCCTTCACCAACCAGAACATCAACTTCTTCGACAAGTCAACCGATCCGGACGGCTACGAGGACATAGAGAGCTGGGCGTGGGATTTGTCCTACGATGAGGGCGACGGATTTCAGACGGACAGGACGGACCAGTATTTCGTGTATCAGTACACCCAGGCCGGGGTCTACCTGATCCAGTTGCGAGTGACCGACTCCGAGAGCCACACCGACATGCTCGACGAGCCTGAGACGGTCACCGTCACGTACAAGAACCAGCCACCGGTTGCGACGGCGACCGTGTCTCCCCTTAGCCCCCCGGATGGCCCGGGTCCCGGTGTGGGGGAGACGGTTTATTTCTATGATTTCTCGACTGATCCCGATGGTCCGAGCGATATAGTTAAATGGGAATGGGATTTCTCCTATAATTCGGTTGCAGGCTTCCAGGTGGAAAGCACTGAGCCCAGTCCGACGCATGTGTACAACGCAACTGGATACAACGAGGTATTCCTACGCGTGACGGATACCGCGGACAACGTTGACTGGCTTGACTGGCCTCTTCACGTCATCGTGCACGACTAAGGCCGCTGTCGTACAGTCGGGTCCGAAAACGATTTCTTGATGCGGGTGACTCGTCACCCGCATTTTTGTTGCCAGCGAAAGGCGCGCCGGCTTCGCAGATGTGGGGCCACCTTGGGGGCCGGAGGATTTACGGACGCCCTTGCTGATGCTCGGGTAACTGTACGCACTGGTGCCTTTCGGCAACACTAGTAGGCGTAGTTCACGCCCAGGTAGCCGTTCTCGTAGATCCAGATATCAACGTTGTCATCGCCCGGGGGGTCGTGATAAGCCTGACAGTGGCGACCCCAGTCCCACTCGGAGCATGTCGCATTAGGATCGTCGTAGTCCGTTTCGTCGTCGCCCCAGTCGGTACGAAAGATGTTGATCCGCTCGACTCCGTTATTGCAGCAGCGCTCGGCCGTGGCCGCACTCGGATGCTGGTACTGGTGACCGGAAGCGAAGATGACGTACTGCGGGGTTACAGCCTGCACGAAGGCGGTGGATGTGCTGCCGTCAGATCCGTGATGTCCGGCCACGAGAACATCGGCATCGAGGGAGTAACGCTGATCGCCTGTTTCGTGATTCGTCACCATGCAGTTCTCCGCGTACCTGATCTGATTGACAGACGCGTGATTCACTCTGCCGGTGGAATCGCCGGGAAAGAGAATCGATCTTCCGGCGAATTCCAGCTTCAGGACTACGCTGGTCTCGTTCGGATTGCCGGAGGTTGCGTCGGCCCACTGAGGAGCGGGCCATCCGGCGAGGATTCTGAGATTGACGCCCAGTTCGTCGCAAAACGGCAGGAAGTCACCATGGCCGACAGGCGGCTCAAGGACTGTCAGCTCAGGCTCGGAACCCTCCTCGCCTTCATTCTCGTTGTTCTCGTGGCTGATCTCAGCAAGGCGCACGGTGCCGCTCTCGTCCACGAGAGTCAGGTGCTGGAAGTCGCCGCTGCGCTGTATTGTGTGGAATTCCTCAAGCCAGTCGGCATCCTGGCCGTTCCGATCGTAGCCGTTCTCGAGCAGCCTTCCAAGCTGGTAGCCGCGTCCTGACTCAAAGATATCGGAGATCGCGTTCATGTGGTCGGCGTGATGATGGCTGACCACGAGGAGGTCTATCGTGGAGTTCTCGGGGATGATATCGGGCAGTTGCGCGAGTATTGCCGCTCGCGCGGCGGCCTGGTCTTCCTGTGTGGCTTGCTCGTTGTATCCTGCGTCGTAGATCATGTAGTGGTTGTCCGGGAGCTCGATGAGGCAACAAAGAGCGGCGCCGACATCCACGATCCGGACATGGACATAATCCGTTGTGGTGGCGTTCGCGCCAACGGTCGTGAACAACGCCACCAGCAACACCATCAGTGCTCTTCTCATGGTCTCGTCTCCTTACGGGGGGCCAGCCTTTCTCTTGCGAGGCCCCGGTTGTATTCCGGCACCGGTGGGAATGGTACCGATAACGGCGCCTTCACGTCAACCACGAATCATCTCAAGAGATCCCGGGCATGAGACAATCAGGGGTCCGGGTGGCTTCAGCGTTTGACGGTTGTTTCACCATGGTGATATGATCATCCGGCCCTTTTCCGGCCGATTGTATTCCCGGGTGACTCTATGCCTGAAGCGAACGTGAGTCTCGACATAATCACCGCCCTGGCGAAGCGGCGGGGCTTCATCTTCCAGTCGTCGGAGATATACGGCGGCCTGGCCTCGTGCTGGGATTTCGGGCCGCTGGGTGTCGAGCTCAAGAACAACGTCAAGAACCTCTGGTGGAAGCATGTGGTGCGCATGCGGGACGACGTCGTCGGCATGGACTCGAGCATCCTCATGCATCCCGAGGTCTGGGTGGCGAGCGGGCATGTCGGCGAGTTCCACGACATGCTGGTCGATTGCCTCAACTGCAGGGCCAGGGTCCGCGAGGACCACCTGGAGAACGGCAAATGCCCCAGGTGCGGCGGAAGCGAGTTTACCGAGCCGCAGAAGTTCCAGCTCATGTTCCAGACGCAGACGGGCTCGACCGAATCGGGCAAGATGGATGTCTGGCTGCGCCCGGAGACATGCCAGGGGATTTTCGTCGACTTCAAGCTGGTCCAGACCGTGAGCCGGATGAAGGTGCCGTTCGGGATCGCGCAGATCGGCAAGAGCTTTCGCAACGAGGTCACCACGAAGAGCTTCATCTTCCGGTCGAGGGAGTTCGAGCAGATGGAGATGGAGTTTTTCGTGAAGCCCGAGACGGCGGACGAGTGGTACGAGCACTGGAAGGACCAGAGATGGAGCTGGTATCTCGGTGCGCTGGGGATTCGTGAAGAGAACCTGAAAATGCTGGCGCACGAGAAGAAGAACCTTGCGCACTACGCGAAGGCGGCGGTCGATGTCATCTACCATTTTCCCTTCGGCTGGCAGGAGATAGAGGGTATCCATAACCGCACTGATTTCGATCTCAAGGCTCACCAGGAGCACTCCGGGAAGGAGCTGCAGTATTTCGACCAGGAGACGAACGAGAAGTTTATTCCGTGGGTCATAGAGACATCGGCGGGAGTGGAGCGGAGCTGCCTGGCAGCGATGATTGACGCTTATGCGGAGGACGAGATCGAGGGGGAGAAGCGCACGCTGATGAGGTTCAATGCGCAGGTCGCACCGATCAAGGTTGCGGTGTTTCCGCTTCAGAAGAAGGCGGAGCTGCAGGAAACGGCGACGGCTCTCTACCGGGAGCTTAAGCAGCATTGGCACGTGCAGTACGATGTCGCGGGGAACATCGGCAGGCGATACCGCCGTCAGGATGAGATCGGGACGCCGTACTGCGTGACGATCGATTTCGACACGCTCGAGGACAAGGCGGTGACGATCCGGGAGAGAGACAGCACCCGGCAGGTGAGAATCAGCCTGGATAAGGTGAAGGAGTGGCTGTTCGAGAAGCTGTAGAACGAGGTCGGGGATAGGCCCGGCGGACCAGGATGAGGGATTACTGTTTCACAAGGAGACTTCTGCTTCCATTTGAAGAGGTCGTGAAAGCCGTTACCGATGCCTTCCTGAGGGAAGGCTTTGACGTACTGTCGGAGGCGGAGGGGGACTCTCGGAAGGCGGTTCGGCTCGAGGTGTATTACAGGAACATCGGGAGGGAGAAGGACGATCCACGGTACGAGAGATGGTTTGTCGGTGAGGAGGAGAAGATCGCGGCGATGCTCCCGTGCAACGTGCTGATCAGGCAGCTTCGCGACACACGGAGCGGTCGGGGCGGGGTGGAAGTCGCTGTTGTCGATCCAATCACCACGATGGGAGTCGAGAAGAATACGGCGATGCTGAGGATCGGGGGGCGGCTGAGAGAGAAACTGATGGCAGTTGTGCATAGACTATAGCGAGCGAGGACAAGATCAGATGCATAGGACACTTTTTCTGATTCTGGTGGGACTCCTTCTGGCCGCTCCGGCAGCGGGGCAGGAGGCCGCGACCCCGCAGATCGCGGGTCACGAGATGGTCATCGGGATAGTCCCTGAGCAGCACTTGATGTCGGTACAGGATGTTGTGCTTCTTGACAGCCCCAGTCCCGGCGAGTTCTCGTTCACATTGAACAGGAATCTCAGCATAGACGAGGTCAAATTCGAGTCCGCCGGCGGAGATGAGGCCGTCGAGTTCGAGACGCTCCCGTACGAGGGTCCGGGAGCGGGCGAGGTCGGCGAGACCGAGACGCTGCAGACCGTGCGACTGCTCCTGCCAGAGGGCGCAACGCGATTCCGCATCGTCTATGGTGGAGAGATCTACGACCCGATCGATCCCAGCACCGCCCTTGGACGGGTTCGCGGCGACTACACGAGCGGGATCATCTCGCCCGAGGGAGTGTATCTCTCATCGGAATCGGGCTGGTATCCCGACACCGAAAAATCCATGGCCACGTATTCTCTCATCGTCTCCGTTCCAGAAGCATGGAGCGTCGTGACACAGGGCAGCCGCCGCGCTCTCAATCTGGTCCAGGGGATCAACACGACCTCCTGGTATACAGACATACCGTCCGACGGCTGTGTCCTGGTCGCGAATGAGTATCACATCAGGTCCCGGACCATCGCGGGCGTCGAGTGCAGCACCTACTTCTACGAGGACGACGAAGAGCTCTCAAATGGCTTCCTCGACAAGCTCGAGGAGTACCTCCCCGCCTATGTCGGGCTCTTCGGACCGTTCCCGTACTCGCGGTTCGATGTGGTCGAGAACTTCTTTACCACAGGATACGGGATGCCGGGATTCACGCTTCTCGGCTCGCGAGTGCTCAGGATGCCGTACGCGACCGCGGAGGGCTCGCTCGCCCATGAGCTGGTCCACAACTGGTGGGGGAACTACCTGTTTGTCGACTGGGAGAAAGGCAACTGGTGCGAAGGGCTGACCTACTTCTCCACGAATTACTACTGGAACATTCTTGACGGGCGTCCGGAGGACGCGGAGCATTTCCGGTTCCGGAGCATGGTCAGATATTCAGTGGAGGTCGGCGACGAAGAGGATTATCCGGTGAGGGAATTCCGCACGAAGATGACGGCTGAGGACGGGGATATCGGCTATGACAAGTCGGGATTCGTCTTCATCATGCTTGAGAAGATGTTGGGCGAGGACAGCTTCTTTGAAGCCCTGAAGCTTGTCGTTCAGAGGCATGGAGGGCAGCGAGCGACATGGGACGATCTCAGGGCTGCCTTCGAAGAGGTCTCGGGGACAGACCTGTCAGGCTTCTTCTCAAGCTGGCTCGACAACGCAGGCACTCCGAAGATTGCGATAAATGATCCCGATCTGACTGAGACGGGCGGCGGATATCTCCTGGAGTTTGAGGTCGCGCAGGAGGGACAGCTTTTCGAGTTCATTCTGCCGGTGGTTCTGGGGATCGGTGACTGGGAGGGGGAGCTGCCTCTGCCCATTGATAGTGCGTCAATGCCGTGCGAGTTCGCCCTTGATGGTGCGGTGGATTCGATGTCCATCGATCCGCATCATTACGTGTTCCGCCGCCTGACGAGAGACGAGATACCGCCCAGTCTCAATACGACGCTGGAGGCGGATTCGGTTCTTGTTGTGGTCCCTAGCGGCGGGGAGGCCGACATGCTCGAGGTCGCGAGCGCGATGGGGCACGGCGGTCCAGGCGGAGGGACCGAGCAGGTCAGCGTGCGGGATCATTATCAGGGGATTGCGGATTCGATCGTGCAGAGTGGTGTGGACGTGACGATCAAGCCCGATGACGAAGTCACGGACGAAGACTTGGAGAACTCGTCGATCATCTGCTTCGGCGCGCCCGCGTATAACTCGCTTCTGGCACGAATCGCGGGCGATCTGCCGAATACGCTTGTTATTCAGGACGACGGTTTTTCCGTCAATGGGAACGAGTATCTTAACGACGGCGCGGCGATTCTGGTTACGGTGCGGAATCCGTACAACAGCGGCTACGACATCACTTTCTATTTCGGGAACTCGCCGCAGTCGATCGCACGCGCGAGCTACATCTTCTTCTACGGCTGGGATTCGTGGGTGGTCTACGAGAACGGAAACGCGGTGGATCGCGGCGAATGGGACATGGGGAAGGGCCCGCTGCATTTCGGTTTTTGAATCGACGCCCCCCTTCACAAGGTCACGACATTCCTTGGGCATGAATCATACGGGAGGGCGCACATGGGAGGGCGAAGCTCCCGCTGAGCCGCACGATTTCGTCAACCCTCGGCTCGGCAGGAGCCTCGCCCTCCCGCCTCCTTCACGTGGTTCCATACTATTCGGGTAAAGCGGAACGCCGGCAAGTGCGCTTCGACTCACTCCGGTATGATCTCGTGGTACCTCTTCAGCCCGCAGTGCTTCACCACCCGCGCGACCGTATCCTGCACGCTCGACGGCCTCTGACTGATCATAGTTCTTATGAACGAGCTCGCTATCGGCCACTGGCTCTTCCCACGATTGTATACCGTCGCTATCCCCAGGCGCATCAGCGGCCATGTGTCATACCTCGCCGCCATGTCCCTCGCCCACGCGATCAGCCTGTCGGTGTGCCGGTTGTAATAGAGCGCCCCAACCAGCCCTTCCTTCCTCCCGAATTTGTACCGCCCCGGACGCCACACCCTCTCGTATTCATAGACCGAGTGCTTGAACTCGTTCGATCCGCCCGGAAGCCACCTCCTCGGCTCCCACGGGTTCTCCGGATTCCTGAGCATCCGCGCTATCGCATCGACCGAGCCCTCCAGCAGCTCGTCGAGTCGCGACATCCTCGGGCTCGCGCTGATATATTCCTCGAATGCCCCGCCCGGGTACGATCGCAGAATCGCCCGGTACATGTCGAGCGAGCAGAGAACAAACAGATGAAAATAGTCGCTGATCGCGATCAGTTTCTCGTCTCTCAGAGGCTCGAAATACACGAATCCGGGCCCGAGCTGGCGCTCGAACTCCTTCAGGATTCTCGTGCTTGCGGCAAGAATCTCGCCGTCGGTCGGGACGCTCAGATCGATAGGAAACGACTCGATGAATTCCCTCTCCCTCGCGAAGCAGAGGCAATCGGCGAGCATCTCCGCCAGCCAGTGATCGGCCATGTTGAGATTGATCCGGGCGTGGGCGACGCTTACCGATTCATCCTCTCTTTCCGGGCTGTAGCATCCCGCGAGAACCCTGCGCGAATTGACCCATCCCTCGCATCCGGCATGCGGAATCTTGTGCGCGAACCCGTCCGAGACCTGGTGCCCGAGCCACCCGAGCGCCCACGCCCGTCGCGCCGGATCGTCTCCCCGCTTCTCGACCTCCTGCAGAAGATAGCGGCCCATGACCGGATCGCCGGTGAAATAGTTCGGCACCGTGTTGTGCGCGTATTCGTAGTAGCGCTCACGGTTCCTCAGATTGTTCGCCTTGATCAGATCGACCGAGTTCCCCGCATTGATGAAAACCTCCCCGAGCTTCTCATCCCCGAAGACCTCCCTGACCCCCTCATCAGGCGCATCGTCAGGTTTGACCCTCTCCAGAGCCCGTTTGCCGAGATACAGGTGAGTTATCGGTCCCCAGCCGAGAAGCGGAGCGATCGGAAGCAGCAGCATCGCCGCCAGCCGGGGTCTCGCAGCCTCCCATACCTCCAACAGGACTGTCTTTGCGCTCAGAATCGACACGGGAACAAAAAACCGCCCTCCGGCGGAATGTCTCTCCAGTACTCGACCGCTTATCTTACCACACGAACGGGCTCTTCACAGCCCCGCGGTTCATCCGGGCTCGGGAGGTCCGACCTCCCCTCCGGCTTCCTCCACCAGCTCCTCTATCTGCCCCCGCTCCTCCTCCTGGTACAGAAGCACCGCGACCGCCTGCAGATGCTCCACATCCGCGAACGGCCGAACACGTATGTCGAACGTGCCCTGCTCCGCGTGGCTCACAATCTCGATGACCTCCCCTACCCTTATGCCCGGCGGAGTTATCCCGGAAAGCCCGCTCGTGACCAGCGTATCGTGAACGGATATGTCCGCCGACGGGCTCAGATACTCGAGCTTCAGTACGTCCGGCGGAACCTCGCGATCGCCCGCACCCGCCCCGATATGCCACCTCACCGCTTCGCTCCCCCTCACCACTCCAAGCTCCCTCGATCGCTGATCGATCACCCCGAACGAGCAATCGGGACTCGTAACCAGCACAATTCTGGAGACAGCCGCACGCACCGCAACAACTCGTCCGACCAGACCCGACGCATCCACCACCGGCATGCCCTCCTCCACCCCGTCCGCCGACCCCCGATCGATTATCGCCGTGTCAAACAGCCGACTGTGGTCGCGATACACCACCTGCGCCAGGGCCCTCTCGTAGCCGATCACCTGCTCCCCGGCCACTACCGCCGCCTCGCCCTGAAGCCGGTTGATCAACTCCTGAAGAATCGCGTTCTGACCCTCCAGGCTCCCGATCCTGTTCCTCAGCTCCTCGATCTCCTCCGGTGTGTACGCCGCCTGCCTGCCCTCGGGAACCAGTCTTGCCAGCCCCCGCATCAGCCAGCCCGGAAAATCCAGCCGTCCAACCAACACCACCACGACTATCAGGACGAGTATCGCGCCTGCCGTCAGCAACACGGGGGAGACTCTTCTGCGAGGATACATGGGATGGATTATATCGCTCCGGCGGACCGGAGTCGGATCAATGCAAATGCCTCAACCGCCGGATGTGTCGGCTTTGTCGCCCTCATCCGCGCCCCCTTCACCCTCCTCGACCTCACCTGCTGTGCCCCTTGGACCCAGAATCGCCTCCCGCCACGCCGCCGGGAGTGTGATCAGCGCGTGCTCCTCCGCTCCGGCAAGGAACTTGAACAGCATCACGAAGAAAACCACGCATATCAGGAACAGCGAGCCGTAGTCGATCAGAGTCGGAAACTGCGGGGCGTTTGTCACCAGGATATTCCGGACGATGTAAAGGCCCACGAGGTAGCCGAGGCCTTTGGCGAGAAGCTCCTGGAGATTCACGATCGTCAGCAGATACAGAACAAAAAGCAGCTCGATGAGGATCAGTGAAGCGGTAAGATACTGCAGGATCCGAAGCCGGGCGACCCTCATCTTGAACGCCATCTCGCCGTCCGGCATGCCGCCGTACCGGGGATTGAGGAAAATCAGGTTGGTCAGGCTCCTTATCGCGATTCTCTTCGGTTCAACCCATACGCCGCCCGGATTCGTCCAGTCACCCGGCAGATGGTAGGCGAAGTTGAGGCTGAAATCGTACCCGTCGAACGGATAGAAATCCCGCCTGTCCAGGATGTCCATCGCGAGCTCTCCGAAACTCAGAGTCACATAGTGGTCGTTCGCGGGATTCCTGAATACCGCTGTCAGGTCGATGTTGCGTCTCAACTCGGGGACCAGGTTCTCTATTCTGAGCAGGACCTCCTGACCCGGCGAGAGCGATGAAAACGGGCCTGTGCGCGCGTCTATCCTCGCATAGACCCTGAACCTGAGCTGTCCCGTCATCGGGTCCTGACCGATAAGATCGAATCGCGTGTGCACAACCTCGGTCGCGGGAGCATCCTCGGCCTGGATCTCCGTGTTCCTCTCCGTCACAAGCCCGACCCTCAACAGGCGGACAAGCACGGCGAAGAAGGTCGCCACGAAGACGATGAAAAGCACGAGTGCGAAGGTTCCGAGCAGTCGCTGGATGCTCACCTTGCCGTATCACCGCCTGATCGGCGTCATCAGGACATGCCTCAGACGCTCGATATTCTCAAGCACCTTCTCAGTGCCGTGAACAACCGCGGTAAGAGGATCGTCCACGAGAAAAGTGGGGATGCCCGTCGCCTGGGCGATCCTCTTGTCGAGATTCTTCAAAAGGCAGCCGCCGCCGGCCAGCATGATCCCCCGCTCATACACGTCCGCCGACAGCTCCGGGCTGGTCTGCTCAAGCGCGTCCTTCACTGCTTTCACGATCGTGTTCACACGCCCGGCGAGAGCTTCCCGTATCTCGGGCGACGTGACCCTCACCGTCTTCGGAAGCCCCGTCACAAGGTCGCGGCCCTGCATCAGGGTGCTCAGCTCCTCCTTGAGCGGAAACGCGCTTCCCACCTCGATCTTGATCCGCTCCGCCGCGCGCTCCCCTATGAGCAGGTTGTACTTCAGCTTCGCGAAGTTGATGATCGATTCGTCGAACTCGTCACCCGCCACGCGGATCGAAACAGAATTCACAATCCCCCCGAGCGATATCACCGCCACCTCGGTCGTTCCGCCCCCGACATCAACAATTATGCTCCCGAACGCCTCGTCGACCGGAAGACCCGCCCCGATCGCCGCCGCCATCGGCTCCTCGATATTGTAGACCTCTCTCGCACCCGCCTGCCTCGCCGAGTCAAACACCGCGCGCCTTTCGACCTCAGTTATCCCGACCGGAATCCCGATGACCAGTCTCGGCGGAATGAACCGACCCCGCATCCTCGCCTTCCGGATGAAATACTCCAGCATCCGCTGGGTCGTCTCGAAATCCGCGATCACCCCGTCCTTCAGCGGCCTTTTCGCCACTATGTGGGCCGGCGTGCGACCGATCATCTTCTTGGCTTCGTCACCCACAGCCACCACCCTGTCGGTCTCCTTGTTGATCGCCACCACCGACGGTTCACGTATGACGATCCCCACGCCCCTCAGATACACAAGCGTGTTCGCCGTCCCAAGGTCGATGCCAAGGTCGTAGCTGAATCTATTGACAAGCCAGGAAATCATTCACGCAGTCGCAACGCGGCCGGACACGCAAATACAGCCTGCCATCCAGCCGGCTTCACATGGACACAAACCAACCTTCCCGTCAACATCTATTTCGACCGGAAGTCCCACATCTTACCCCGACCAATAGCCGTTTTCAATCATCCACAAGGCGCGTATGGAGCGCATGCGTATCGCCTGCCGGAGTGAGGGCTCCGCACCTCGCATCATCAGGTGCGCCGACTTTCCAGTCGGCATCTTCACGAATCCCCTGCCCGGCCACCCGACGCATCGTCAGGAGCGCATGCGTCTCGCCTGCCGGAGTGAGGGCTCCGCACCTCGCATCATCAGGTGCGCCGACTTTCCAGTCGGCATCTTCACGAATCCCCTGCCCGGCCGCCCGACGCATCGTCAGGAGCGCATGCGTCTCGCCTGCCGGAGTGAGGGCTCCGCAGCCCGCATCAATAGGCGGAAAGCTGGAACGGCGTGGGTTGCTCATCCTGCAGGCGAGACGCATACGCTCCTAGTAGATGAATTGTCTGCGGTCCTGCAGGCGGGACGCATGCGCTCCTGTCACGCCGCTCGGCACGGCCACAAAAAACCCTCCCCGTTCAGGGAGGGACTGTCGGCTTCGTCTCCGTAGCCTCAAAAGGCTCTCAGCTCGGGATCTCGGGCACTATCAGCCCGTAATTGCCGTCTTTCCTCCGGTATACCAGGTTCACGCTTCCGAGCTCCGGGTCAAGAAACAGATGGAAATCATGGCCCAGCAGCTCCATCTGCAGTGCGGCTTCGCTGGGCGTCATCGGCCTGAGGGTGATCTTCTTGGTCCTGGCAATGTGGACCTCCGCGGTCTCCCCGTCACCCGCCGACATCTCCGGCTCCATCGGGAGAGCCTTCCCCCGTCGCTGCGCCCGCCTGTCACGCATCGACGTGTAGATCTTCGACTTGTATTTCTTGAGCTGCCTCTCCAGCTTCTCGACGACTATGTCCACGGACGAGTACATGCTTACGCTTGCTTCCTCCGCCCTGATCACGTTGCCGTTCACGTGCATCGTGACCTCCGCGCGTTGCGTCTTCTCGATCGACCGATTCCGCTCGACCGTAAGCGCAACATCCACGAAATTGACGCCCTCAAAGTACCTTTCCAGTCGCCCGATCTTCTCCTCGATGTACTCCTTCAGCGCCGGGGTCATCTCGATGTTCTTGCCTCTGATAGTCATATCCATGTGCGGAACTCCTTTCGTGCGGCCCACGCCCGGCCGTCACTGACTGGTATGTAAAAATGCCAGCCTTCGTCCGAAGCCTGGCTTCGCATTGAGCCTCAGCATAAGGCTATCGGGTCGGTTTCGATCCACAACAGCCATGCCTCAAACGTGGAAATCAATCCTGCCGCCCAGGCCCGGAACGCTCGTCCTGTCGGACGGGCCCGGTACCTTCGCGCTCTCTATCAGTTTGACGATCAACTCTCCCTGAAGTTCCATCAGCTTCTTTACCTCCATGAGGACCGCCACCGCATTTGCTGCGTCAGATGCCTGACCGATTCCGGCGATCTCCATAGCGGCCCCTTCCTTCCTGCCTGCAGGATGCTTTGACTTCCACCACTCACAATATATAATTGCCCCCCGCCACTGTCAAGGAGCTTCCGACCGTTAAGTTCCCGCTTGCACATCTCATGCTCGACCCAGCCTCAAATTCCTTTCCCTCTAATACACCTCCGGTCGGACTTCTCGCCCTTCAGGGAGCCTTCCATGCTCATGCACGCGTCTTCGCGAGCATTGGAGCGTCCACCCGCCAAGTCAGAACAGCCGACGACCTCGCCGACTGCTCTCACCTCGTCATTCCCGGCGGTGAGTCCACAACGCTTCTCAAGCTCCTCGAATTCCGCGATCTCACCGCCCCCATCCTGAAGCATGCCGCCGACGGCAAACCCGTCCTCGCCACCTGCGCCGGCCTCATCCTCCTCGCCTGCGAGGTGCGGAATCCCCCCCAGGATTCGCTTGGGCTCCTCGACGCCGTCGTGCAGCGGAACGCGTACGGCAGCCAGGTTGACAGCTTTCAAGCCGACCTCGATATCCCAACTCTCGGCCCTGCCCCTTTTCCGGGAGTCTTCATCCGCGCCCCCATCATCATCTCAACCGGCGAGACGGTGGTGGTGCTGGCTTCGCTGAACGGCCATCCGGTCTTCGTTCGACGGGACAACATCCTCGCGACAACCTTCCATCCCGAGCTGTCCGACGACGCCAGAATCCACAAGCTTTTCCTCTCGCTCTAGGAGCCGCGCCGCTACGCGTTGAATCTGAAGTGGATGATATCCCCGTCCTGCACGACGTATTCCTTCTTCTCCAGCCTGTACTTCCCCGCCTTCCTGACCGCCTCCACACTCCCAAGCTCCCCGAGGTCCTTGAAGCCCATCACCTCCGCCCGGATGAATCCCCGCTGGATGTCGTTGTGCACCTTCCCCGCCGCCTCGTACGCCGTCGTGCCCGCCGGCACGCTCCGCGCCGCCGCCTCGACCTGGCCCCCGGTGAAAAACGTGATCAGCCCCAGGCGCTTGTAGATCGCCGTCAGCAGTCGCTCTTGAATCGTCTTCTGAATACCCAGATCATCAAGAAATCCCTTACGATCCGCCGGATCGATCTCCATGATCTCGGTCTCGATCGCAAGGCTCGCCGCCCCGACCCCCCATCTGCGCTCCTCGCACCTGAGCTTTATGTCCCCCGGAACTCCGCGTCCCCCGCCGCCGAACTCCGCGCTCTCGTCGACGTTCCATATCACAATGCCCTGCTTCAGAGTCAGAAGCTCGAACGGGAGAAGCTGCTGCTTCTCGACATCGTTCATCGCCAGCTCAGTGAGAAACTTGCCGCTCTCCAGCGCGGCGATGGCTTTCTCGACCGCATCGAGCTCGCGCTTAAGCTCCTTCTTGCCCCGCTCGTATTCCTTCACGATCCTGCTGTGACGGCTCTCCAGGACCGCAAGATCCTGGATCATCAGATCGCCGAAGCATGTATCGATATCCCGTCCCCCCTCCACACTGCCCGCCGGATGCATTATCGACGGCTCCCTGAACGCCCTTATCACCAGCGCGAGAAGCTCCCCCTCCCTCGCCATCCCCAGCATCTCGCCCGACAGCCCTTTCCCCATCTCCGGCGGAAAACCCTCCGGATCAATGAAAGTAATCTCCGGGTACGTCGTCTTCTTCGACTTGTCCAGCCTCGCGATGAACTCCACCCTCGGCTCCGGAACCCTCGCGACCCCGAGCCTGCGACGCGGCCTGCCCGACGGCGGCTCGGGCTGCTGCCCGGTCATGGCATAGAACAGGCTGGACTTTCCGCTCTGCCCGAGACCGATAATACCGACTCGCATGGGCGACCTCCTCAGATTGTCTCACCCAAATGGTACCGCCCCAGCCCGGCTCCTGGCAAGCCAGAGCATCCCTTTACGCAGCACGCGCATCCCAACGTAGCATACGCGACCATAGCATACGCGACCGTAGCATGCGCATCTTGCGCATGACATCTTCGTAGCACGCGCATCCTGCGCGTGCGCTCTACTCACCCGTCTCGACAGCCTTCTCCACTTCCTCCAGGAACCGGCCCCGCAGCCTTGCCAGAACCTGAGCCATGTCGTACCGCCCCAGTTGCTCATTGCCTCGGAAGGAATCTTCAGCGGATTCGACCACAATCCCGCCCGCATCGTACAGCCTGCGGATGTCCCTCAACGCCCAGTGATCCGCCGGAACGTCCGCAAGCTCCCACCGCAACCTGGATTTCCCCCACGCAACACGCAATGACCTTCCGACAAAAAAACGCCCCGCAGGGCGCTTGAGTTGTTTGATTCTTCGAATCACGTGATGAGAAGCCTTGATCTCACAGTTCCTCGTCGAGCATCTCCGGGCTCGCCTCGTCGAGCAGATTCTGTTCCGGCATCTCGTCCAGGTGTCCGTCGCCGGTCGAGACCGGGATTTCGGTGCCTTCCGGCACCTCGTCCAGCAGGTGGCTGGTCTCGTACTCCACCTCGGCTTCCCTGCGAAGAGTGGTGATCCGGACCGCCTCATCGAGAGTGCTGATGCCGCGCAGAACCTTCAGCAAGGCGGCCTGCTCCAGGGTGACCATGCCTTCCCGCATGGCCTGCTGGCGGATTTCATCGGTAGATGAGTCGCGCAGGATCAGCTCGCGGATCTTCGGGCTTACCCTCATCGCCTCGAAAATGCCGGTTCGGCCCTTGTAGCCCGTCCCGCGGCAGATCGTGCATCCCCGACCCTTGAACATCCGCGCCTTCGCCATCGCTTCCTCGACATTGAGCTGCGAATGCGTCGTTCCGAAGTACCTGGCGAACGTCCTGCGGAATTCCTCGCTCAGCGGCAGCGGCTCCTTGCAGATGGAGCAGACGGTTCGGAGGAGTCGCTGGGAGAGAACACCGATCGCGGATGCCGCCACGAGGTAGTTCGGGGCACCCATCTGGACCATACGCACGACGCTCGACGGCGCGTCGTTAGTGTGCAGAGTCGTGAATACCAGGTGACCGGTCAGCGACGCCTCGACGGCGGCGTTCAGTGTCTCATGGTCACGAATCTCGCCAACGAGGATGATGTCCGGGTCCTGGCGCAGGAAGCTCCTGATCGCGTTGTCGAAGTTGAGCCCCGCCTTCGGATTCACCTCGACCTGGTTGATCCCGGGAAGCGTGTACTCGACCGGGTCCTCGATGGTAATGATGTTGACTTTGTTGTCGTTGAGCAGGTTGAGGATGGAGTACAGAGTCGTCGATTTCCCCGAGCCGGTGGGGCCGCTGACGATCATGATTCCCCACGGGCTCTCGCACATCTCGCGCACGAACCTGTCGTCATACTCCTCGAGCCCGAGCTTCTCCAGGCCCACCATCGCGTTGTTCTTATCCAGGATTCGGAGAACGAGCTTCTCGCCGAAGACGGTGGGCACGCAGCTCACGCGGAAGTCGAGGTCCTTGCCCGCGATCCTCGAGCTCATGCGGCCGTCCTGCGGCCTTCGGCGCTCGGCGATGTCGATGGACGAGAGGATCTTGAGCCGCGAGATGGTCGGGTTCTTGATCTTCGTCGGGATCGTCATGATCTTGTGCAGGATACCGTCGATACGGTACCGCACAACCACCTCGTCCTCGGTCGGCTCGATGTGAATGTCCGATGCGCCGGACTCCACCGCCTCGGTCACGATGGTCGTGACCAGCCTTACAACCGGGCCGGCGTTGACCGCGTCAAGACCCTCCGCCTGAAGATTCTTCGCGAGGTTGATCGACTCGTCCTCGTCGGCGTACTGATCCATCGCCTTCGTGATGAACTCGTCAGTGGCGAACTTCTTGCCGACCTTCTGGAAAATAATCTCCCGAATCTGGTCCTCGTGCGCTATGTACGGGATGATCTTCATCCCGGTTATCATGCGCAGGTTCTCGCGGAGCACGAAATCAAGCGGGTCTGCCATCGCCACTTCCAGGGCGTCATCCACCACCCTGATTGGCAAGACCATGAACTTGTTCATGGTCTCCGGCGAAACCAGGGCTTCCAATTCCTTCGTATACTGGTAGTCGTGGAGGCTCCTGAACTTGATCCCGGTCTGCTTCTCGTAGGCCAGGGCGACATCGTCCTTGGTGCAGAACCCCTGCCGCACCAGGATCTGCCCGATCTTCTCCTCAGGGTTGGACTTCTGTACCTCCAGGCCCCGCTCCAGCTCCTCCTGGGTCACAGCTCCAGCCCTGATGAGAATCTGGCCTATCTTTTCCCTTTTCTGATCTACCGGAACCATCTAACTCTTGGCCCCTTTTGTTGATAGCCAGCTAGGCACACAACGATACCGCGCCGTTCAAATGACGGCAAGCTATCGTAGCCCACCCGATGGGCAATGTCAATAATTGTCCCCCGGGCCGCTGGGGCTTATAATGGAAATCATCGGCCTCTCTGAATCATAGTTCAGAATTCCGCCAGACTTAATGTACCATTTTTTCGCGCCCGCAAGTACATTTTCATGCCGCAAAACTCAGAAACTCCCAACTTGAGGCCATCACCACTTCCCCCGCTCGCCACATGGGCTTCGGCCGCCCTCATGGGAATCGGCCTGTGGATCTTGAACAGCGGAGGCCTCCGGATGCCCCCGGCTGTGGTGTTCCTCGGCGCGCTCCTGCTGCTCGCCGCCGCGATCATCCTCGTGCTGAACGGATTTAGAAATCTGAATCACGCCGAATCCTTCGCCGCCGCCTTCATCCTGCCCCTTGCACTCGGCGTCGGCCTCGCCGTTCTTCTCCTCTGGACCCAGCACGCCCTCAAATACCTCGCCTTCCCCTATCCCCTCGACGACGGCGAGGGCTTCTGTCTCAACCAGGCGCTCCTTCTTGCGGCGGGCAAACCTCTCTATCCTTCTATCCAGAATCCGCCATATATCGTCACCAACTACCCGCCCTTCTTTCAGGCTGTCCTCAGCATTTTCGCCGACCCCCTCCGCCCCTCGTTCCTCGCAGGACGCATGATCTCGGTGATCTCAACCATCCTGACCGCCCTCGCCGCGGCCGGCTGCGTCAGGGCGGCAACTCAGGATCATCGCGCCGGATGGATCGCCGCACTGCTCGTCATCTCAAGCCCGGTCGTCTACTTCTGGGGCGCCCTGCTGCGAGTGGATGTGCTCGCCTCCGCGCTGGGGATGCTCGCGCTCTGGATCGCAATGTCCGCCACCGGTCCGCGGGTATTCTGGGCCCTTCCGCTGCTCATTGCCTCGCTCTACACGCGACAGTCATCGGTCGAGGCCGCAATCGCCATCGCCGCGGCGCTGATTCTCGGAGGCAACTCCTCCCGTTCCGCTCAGAGAGCTTCCGCAGGGATGGGACTCGCTCTCTTCGCCGCATGGATAGCCTGCGCGGCCGCGATCCTGCTGCCCCTTCAGATCTGGACCGGCAGCGAATTCTGGCGCCACACCGTCGTGTACACTCGCACGGAATTCTTCCCGCAGAGAATCCTCTCGGCGGGCCAGTGGATTCTCCCCTCCCACGCGCTCATGCTCATCCTCGCGCTCTTCGCGCTCCCCCGCGCCCTGACCGATCCCCGCAGACGCATGCTCGCCTTCTTCTTCCTCGCCAGCCTGGCGACATCTCTCCTGTCCGGCAAGGTCGGAAGCGACCTCAACTACTATCTCAACCTGGTCATCGCCTCCGCCTGTCTCGCGGGGCTCCTTGCCGCCGACATTCTGCGCGCCGCCGCATCCGGAGAATCCCGGCCCGCCTGGATCGTCCCGATCATGCTCCTCATCCCCGCCGCAATCGCCCAATCCGGCCTGATGGAAGGTCAGAGGGGATTCTCGTTCAATCCGATCGCGGAGGATTATCGCAACGGCGCAATGATCGTCGAGACGCTCTCGTCCGTGAACGGACCGATCCTCTCCGAGGACGAAGGCTTCTGCCTGCTGGCGGGCCACGAGGTCCTGTTTAATCCGTTCATCATGAGCGAGCTCGGGCGTGAGGGTGTCTGGGACCAGACTCCGTTCGTGCGCTCCATCGAGAACCGGGAATTCGACATGATTATGCTGCGCTTCGACGTAAACGATCCGACGAACGACGACCGTCCCGGAGTCGGAACCCACGCCGGATGGGACAGGTTCACCCCGTCCATGGAGCGAGCCATCGCCGACAATTACCGCATCGATTACGCGGTCAGCCCGATATTCATGCGACGCTGGTGGTTCATCTACCGGCCCGCCGGGCAACCGTCCGGCCCCGATGCGGCGGAGCGAAGCGGCGAAGACCTTCTCGGCGGGACCGGCTGAACGGCGTCTTGACCCGTCCCGCTCTTTACAACCAACCCCTCCGCGATTAGAATCGCCGCAGATATCGTCCGGAGGCTGACGGGATGAATGCACCATTGACCAAAGACATCTTTCTGGCGATAGCGTTTTTCATCTACCCCTTCCTGCTCCTCATGGTTTCAAAGGGCCTGGAGGCGTCGGGAGCGCGCAAGGACCTGTCGCGCAAATTCGTGCACGCCGCGATGGGCCTGGTGATCCTGTTCGTCCCGTTTTTCGACCGCCTCTGGGTCGCCATTATCCCGCCCATCGTCTTCGCCGCAGTCAACATGCTCGACTATAAGTTCTCCCTGTTCCCGCAGATCCGCGGTGAGGATGAGGCCAACGTCGGCACGATCCTCTACCCGATCAGTTATGCGATTCTGATCCTGATCTTCTTCCATAAGGATTTCTGGGGGCTTGCGGTGCTGGGGATTCTGGCGATGGCGTTCGGCGATGCGGGCGCGAGCGTTATCGGCCGCGCGTACGGAAAAACGACCTACACCGTCGACGGCGAGACGCGCAGTGTCGTCGGCAGCACGGTGATGTTCGTCGTGACCTTCATCATCGCCTTGATCGTCTTCGCAGCGTACGGGCCCAGAATGGGACTGACCCTTGAGTACATGTCCGTCTACGCGGCCGGCTTCATCATGGCGGGAGTCGCCACCGCGGTCGAGGCCCTCAGCACCAGGGGCAGCGACAACCTTACCGTCCCGGTCCTGACCGCACTTGCGGGATGGGCGCTCGTCGCTGTCCTGCATGGGAATGTCCTTGGCAGCCAGACGATCGTCAACCAGCCCCTGTTTTGATGCCGATTGGTAGCAGGAGTCGCGTACCCGCTTCCCGCCGCGGCAGGGCGCGGCTCGGAATCCCAATACCGATATCACAGCCTAATTGAGATCCACCCTGAAAATGATCACCTTGCTGCCGTCGCCGCTGTGCTCCCGGCGGAACGCTTCCACCTCCCGCGATAACCCGTCCGGATTCTCCTCCATCGGACTGTGGGCGCCGAGCCACTCGATCTCCTCCTCCCCCAGGGGCACAAGCCCCTCCTCCGATCGCGCCCGGTACCTCACCAGCTCGAACGGAAACCGACGCTCGATCCCTAGATTGTCATAAAAACAATAGTCAATATGGTAGATCGCATCGAGCCTGTACCTCCGACGGAACGGCTCGCTCAAGACCGTGTTCTCTATGTAATACTTGGAGATGAAATGCCCCGTGCTGCGGTACACCATCACGAATGTCCGCGGCATGCCCGACAACACCTCCTCCGCATAGCGGTCCCATGTGCTCACGGAATGCACTATGTGCGCGATCTTCGGATTATTCAGGCCGAGCAGATCAAGCGTGGGAAGCTCGGAGAAATACGGAATCTTCCCGCACTGATCGGCCGCCAGAAGCCCTTCTATTTCCGGGTTCCCCTTCAGGTCCCGACCCACAAACTCGAGCGCGTCCACCGGCGGATTCATGAAGCGCGCCCGGATATCCCCCGGCGACATCCTTCCCGAGATCAGACCTGCGACATTCGCCGTCAGGAAATTCGGCGGACGACGCATCGCCGGCTCGATCCCGTACGCCGGCGGGAACGAATAGCAGAGGTTGCCGATCACAAATGCGGCGAACACCCACATCGCGGGCTGCTTCCACCATCCGCCTTTCCCGCCCTCCGGAACCAGAACGAATGAGGCGATCGAGGCAAGAAGAATGAACGGCACGCCGAATCGGTCGTTCGGATGAATGTCGCCGCCTACATAAAGCACAAACGCCACAAGTCCGGCCGCCAGGAGCACACATGCCTGAACGACCCGCCTGTCAAGCCCCTCCAGCGGCTTCCCCCGCAGCGCCGCCAGAACGAGCGGAACGATAACCGGCGTCCACAGTATGTGGTTCAGAAATCCGATCAGGTAGCGCAACCCCACCCGAAGGTTCGGTCGTATCCCGTTGTTGACCTTCGCAAAGAACGTGTTCGGAACCCAGGCTCCGAATAGCCAGTGCCGCCAGAGAAGAAAGACACAAAAAGGGATGACAATCAGCGCCGCCCAGATCAGGAACCTCCGGGTATCATTGGCCCTATCGCCAGTTGTCAGCTTGGCAAGCTTCCATGCTCCAAAGATGACAGCATACATGATCCCTTCCGGACGGGTGACGGCAAGAAGAAAGAACGCGATCGCCGAGTAAGGGAACCGCTGCGGATGGATGTCCTCGGCGGCTGCAAGTCGCCAGCCCAGCATCAAAAGGTACAGAAAAAGCCCATTCTCAAGCCCCGTCTGCGACCAGAAGAGATACGGCGGCGCTGTAGCGAGCACGACGGCGGCGAGGACGGCATGGGCCGTGCGATCCCGGCTCACAAGCCGAAGAAGCAGCATTATCTCGAGCAGTGTCAGTGCACCAAACAGCAACCCCAGACATCGGGCTGTTGTGACTGTGTGTAGCCCAACTTTGCTTGTGATTGCCAAAAGCGCGACCCACAATGGGTTCGAATAGCCCTCCACTTTCTCCTCCCCGACATTGAACACCGTCCCCTGCCCCGCCGCTATGTTCTCCGCATACCGAAAGCTTATATATGCATCTTCCGTTGTGACTGTAAACGAGATCACCGCGAACAGCAGAAACATCGCCGCGACGAGCAGCCATGGCAGCAGTATGACCGGCGACCGCAACGGCTTATCTTTCATGCCGGATTCCAGTTTCTCGACTCCTCGACGTATTCCGCGTTCTGAGCGCGTGCCATTGTAGCCGGGAAATCCCCACCGCGCAAACACGACACTATTTATGCAACCACAGTCGGCGACGAACTGCGGCATTGTTGTTCGCCATGGTCGAACTCGAGAAGGAACTCAAACGAGCGGAAGAAGAGATGCGAGCGGGCTCGCTGGAGAGCGCCGCAGACATCCTCGCCTCTCTCCGCGACATCCTCACCTCCTCTGCACCTCCCCCCGGCCTGACCGAGGAAGACCGCCTTCGATGGCTCGTGAAGGTGCTGAACAATCTCGGGGTCGTCCAGAAGAATCGCGGCGCGTTCGACGATGCCACCAGGTCGCTCGAGGAAGCCCTAAGCATCACCAGCCGGCTCGAGCAGGAGAGCGTGCGCATGCAGACCGGCATCCTCTCCAATCTCGGCCTTCTGTACAGCCGGTCGAAGGAGTACGCCAAGGCTCTCGACGCATTTGACCGGGCACTGGACCTGGTCAGAAAGAACCCGTCCGCCGCCACAGCCGCGATCGTCGACAAGCTTCGCAACAACCGCGCGCTCTTCTTCGTAAGGTTCGGCGAGCCGGAGAAAGCCCGGGATGAGCTGGCGCAGGCTCTCGAAGCCAGCAGGGCCAAGGGCGGCAACGGAAACGAGGCCGAGCGCGAGGCCTGGCTCAACGCCAACCTGGCCATGATCCACGCCGAGCTGGGCGACGAGGAAATCTACAAGCCGTCGGTCCAGGAGGAGCTCTACCGCCGGGCACGAGCGATGTTCCTGCGATCGGCGGAATTGTACGGCCAGGAAGGATATCTGCTGAACCGCCTCAAGCAACTCGTGAACGCCGCCGAGATCGACATACGGCTGCGCGCGCCCGAGGAGGCGAAGCGCCTGCTCGATGAGGCCCGTCGAGAAGCCGAGCGCGTCAAGGACGGGCGCCTGCTTTGCGAGATAGCCCAGGTCATGGTCGAGCTTGCAATGCTGACGGGAGACCGAGAGCAGATCGCCGGACGCGTCAGGGAGGCCCTGCGCGTGCTGACCGAAACGAATCCACAGGATCTCCCGTCGCGGGTCGCGAGGCTCGAAGGCGTGCTTCGTCGCGCCGGCAACAGGGACGGTCTCAAGCTGATCGCCGACTTCAGAAACATCAGGGAACCCGAGAGAAACGAGCGGAAACGCACGCGCAAATAGCGCCCGGATCTCCCGGAATGCGGCTCTATGAGCGGCGGTGTGGAGATCGCCGATATGTTGTACAATTGAACCAGTAAGCAAGAGGGATGCCGGGTGCTCCGGCACATTGATAGGCGTCGACGCTTGATTTTCGACATCGATTGCAGCCCGGCGACCCGGGCGGGAAGCATATCCTGGGGAGAGCTTAGGAGAAATGGCCCGAACTAACGCCGCGGAACAGGCTGTTTCCCATCGCCACTGGCGTGCTCTCGTTGACGCTTTCCTCCGGGAACTCCTCGACCTCACTCAATCCGACTACGCCGCACTGATCGACCTGAGCACCGGCCGCGAGCGCTACGTCTTCGCCACCCGCGAAAAACCACTCCCCGACATCAACTGGCACAGTGTCATAAGGCTGCTGTGGTTCCGGCAGCAGGCGGATGCGAAGCTGCTGGTTGCCGATCAAAGCGGGCTTCACAAGGAGGAAGGTCTCGAAGCTCTGGCGGATTATCTCGATCCCGATCTTTTCAATGTCGTCGGCTGCATCCCTTTGAGCCAGGAGGATCGCCTTCTGGCCGCCGCCTGCCTTTTCGGTAGGACGCCGCCTGTCGACCTTGACCTCCTTGCCGGCGAGCTCCGCCCGCGCCTCGAGGGACTCGCCAGGATCACCTCCAGTGCACTCGCCGCGATGGCCGGCGGCGTATCCGCAAACGGTCGGCACGATATCCATCAGAAAGCGCTTCACACCCTCCCCGAGGGCCTGCTTATGGCCGACAGCGACGGAGTGGTAGTGGAAGCCAACGACGCTTTCTCCGCGCTCACGGGAATCCCCGCCGACGCCCTCATCGGCCGCAACCTGAAAGAGCAGCCCCTCCTCGGAACAGACTGCGACTACCTGGTCGCCCGTCTTCTCGAGAGCGGCCAGCCGTTCGAGGTCATCGCGCGCCTGGGTTCCACCGACTCCGATATCGATGATCCGCTGTCTCTGGACGATGCCCCCGCCGAACGTAAATTCCTCCGCCTGAGGGGAACCGCGTACCCGCAGGACGGCGAGGGCGCCGGCGGAATGCTCCTTCTGGCCGACGATGTCACGCGTGATGTCCTCGCGAAACGTGAAGCCAACCGCCGCGAGAGAAGGTACAGCCAGGAAATCGAGCTGGCGAGCAGGCTGCAGCAGAATTTCTTCCCGCCGACCTACCAGAAGAAGCGCATCAAGATCGCCACAAGGCTGATCGCGGCCCGCGAGCTCGCCGGCGACTTCTTCGATATTTTCGATCTCGGCCCCAACACAATCGGGCTGGTTATCGGGGATGTGGTGGGCAAGGGCATACCGAGCAGCCTGATGGCGATGAGCGTGCACGGCATGCTCGCCAACCAGGCGGGCGCGCTCATCCCGCCCATGAAGGTCCTCGAGAGAGTGAACGAGGGGCTTTATCATCAGGTCAGGGGCGAGTACTGGTACGCCACCTGCTTCTTCGCCAAGATCCATGTGACCCAACTGCGCATGACCTACTCCCGCGCGGGACATGAGCTGCCCCTCTGGTACCGCAAGGACAGCGAGGAAGTGACCTTCCTCGAAGGCGAAGGCCTGCCCCTGGGGATCTTTCCCGACAGCAACTACGCCACCATGCAGGTTTACCTCAGCGAAGGCGACCGCCTGCTCTTCTACACCGACGGCCTGACCGACACGATCAACGCCGCCGGGGAGCGCTTCGGGCACGATCGCCTCGTCGACCTCTTCCGCAAGAACTGCACCCTCAGCCCCAAGAACCTCCTCAAGGTCATCGAGAACGAGGTTATGGAGTTCCAGGGAGGCAGGGAGCAGCTCGATGACATCGCCCTCGTCCTCCTCTCGGTCGTCCCAGACAACTGGACAACCCTCACCATCCCGCCGTATACATTCAGCGAAGTGCTGGAGAACCTCATCAGCGAGCTCAGGCTGAGAGGAATCGAGGAAGAGACCGCCTTCAAGGTGCGTCTGTCGCTGGATGAGTGCGTCACCAACGCCTTCCGTCACGGCCACAGGGGGGACGAAAGAAGACCCATCACGATCAGCTACCTCATCGAGCCGGACAAGGTCACCACGAAAGTCCGCGACCAGGGCCCCGGCTTCGATTTCGGCCTCATTCCCGATCCGACGCTGGAGGAGAACCTCATGCAGGTCGGGGGTCGCGGGGTGTTTCTGACCCTCAAGATGATGGACGAGGTCAGGTTCAACGACGTGGGCAACGAGGTCACGATGGTGAAGTACCTCCACGGTCCCGGCCAGCCGCCATCCGGCTGAACCTCTCACACTCCCCATGCCTCTTATCACACGGCCTGCATCGACGCCCTTGCATCCAAAGGCGCCACGCATATACAATCCTGCACGCGGTCCCGTTTCCGCGCCGCCTTGTCGTTTATGAACGGACCAACAACCTTATCGAGGAGCAATAGATGAAGAAGTCCATTCCGTACCTGTCGATACTCCTTTTCGCGCTTCTTGCGGCTGCGGCCGACGCCGCCACATACCCGATCGCGACGCTTCCCGACTGGCCCGAAAGCTCATGGGACTCCGGCGGTTCCATCACCCACCGCATTTCCGTTCACCACGGAGAAGATTCCATCAGCCTCGATCTCCGCGTCGCCATCCTCGGCACCGAATCCGCGCAGGATCAGACCCTGTACTGGATCGAGTTCGATTTCACCGACATGTCAGGGCTGCCACAGGACGCTCAGACGTTTTTCTACCAGAACTACGGGGAGCTGCCCAGCGCCATCCGCTTCAAGGCTCTCATCCCTTACTACGACTTTACGCTGGCGCTGAGCGACCCGTCGAGGGTGTATCATGACTTCACCGACCCGGGCTTCATCAGGGCCCTCGTCTTCCAGTACAACCGCCAGGTCCCGCTCGATGTCGACCCCGCCCTCATCGGTGGATTCATCCTGCCGCTCGTCGCGAGCGAGGTGATGGGCGATGTCCCCGACGATTTCGTCTCCGAGAGGAACCTGGGTGTGCACGTGATCGAGGATCCCGCTGCGTTCACGACCGAGCTGAGCCAGAGCGAGGTCACCGTGGAGGCCGGGACGTTCCGCGGATCGCTGTTCAGTTTCACATCGAACGACTCCGGCGGCGCCGCCGGGACGGTCTTCTTCACCTCCGCCAACCCGGTGCTCCCCTTTGTCGCATGCCTCCTGAACTGGAGCTCGGGCGTCGGACCGGGAGATGCCCAATGCGAGCTTGTCGCGGTACGTCAGTCCGGCGCGACCTCCCAGATCGTGGGGAATCCGGCGCGATTCGATCTCCAGACCCTGATGTACGGCAACTGAAGTTGCGCCATTCGCATCCGATAAGATACCCATGGATGCGCTGCTGGGTCTTGCGCGCGACTTTCATTCGTTATAAGTCCGTTTGAGCGCAATCGAGCGTAAAAACCGTTCCGGTTGTTCCGATAATATTTACAGTTTGACGACCTTCGTCGGTCGCCCTCGAGAAGGAGTTTTCGATGGAGATCAAATGCCGCGAAGAGAGTAACGACGTGCTGGTGGTCGATGTCTCGGGAGACCTGGACGCCCGCAGCGCCGGCGACCTCAAGCTCACCCTCAACGAGAGAATCGAGGGCGGCAAGGTCTGGATTCTCGTCAACCTCTGCGAGGTCCCCTACATGGATTCCGCCGGCCTCGGGGTCCTGGTCTCGGGCCTGAAGAACACAAATCGCCAGAACGGCGATCTGAGGCTCTGGGGCCTCCAGCCCGATGTCAGAAACATCTTCGAGCTCACCCGCCTCAATAAGGTCTTCCAGATCTTCGAGGACGAGGCGGCGGCCCTGGCCAGCTTCTGACCGCCTCGCGGAATACCTGCAGAACCCGAATGAGCCCCCTGGGCTCATTTTTGCTTCTCCCACTGCAATCGAACCAAAGGCGACTCTCACGCCGCCCCGCCATGACGTCCACATGCTCGAAGACTCGCATGTGGACGCCACCAGGCCCCGCTTGCTTGGATCACGACGAAACGCCTGCAAACTCGAGGACGAGTTCGTAGGCGCCACCCGCCCTCCTTAGTCTTCAAGGTTTGGATCGTTCACTGTCCAGTCAAAGACTGTGTATGCTATGTCGTTGAAGTAGCCGTCGAACCAGAAGTTCAGGCACACGCCGCGAAACGTGCCGTTGCCGTATTCGCATGCTGTCATCTGTGCCGTCGCGAAGCGGTTCTCGATCGGAGGGTCGCAATCCTTCAAATACCACCCCCCCCCCCCGTCGGGTTCGAATCTTCTGAAACCGTCGGACCTGATGCCGCCCCACTGGCAGAGCTCGATGTACATGTAATCGCAGTCATAAGGGAAGACAGGCCAATCGTCGCAATCTGTGATCTCCTCTCCGTTGTTCACGACGTACCTGAAATAGTAGGCCTCGGGCTGGTTCGCGCTGAAGGGGAAATCCTCAATCGGGTTGGTGACCGGAGTCACTGTCGGGGGCTCCCAGCATGCCTCCACCGCGTAACCCGCGACGATCGGCTTTCCCGGGGGCAGCCAGATGCGGTACGTGCGCTCGACGAAGCTGTTCGTCATGAAAATGTGCCGCTCCTCCTCGGAGTAGAAGTTCAGAAAGGCGTTCAGGTCCGCGTCCGGCACGCCACTCGCGTACCTTCCCTTCCAGTAGTTGAGAACGGGCAGCGAACTCCCGGAGTCCCATTTTGGACTCCACCGGGGGGTGTACCCGTCCGCGTTGAGAACCTCCGGATCGCCCATCAGCCGCCAGGAGACGTAGAACGGATTGGGTAAGGGAATATATGGATGCGTCTGGGTAAACGCGCACGAGCCGTTGAACATGATGATGCCCTTGACGTCGAAGCCGGTGTACTGAGGGAATCCCTTGAAGGGGTGGATGATTCGGACTGTCAGGTCGATCGTGCCGTCACCGTTGTTCTTGATTCCGGTGATCTGCAGGCAGTCCTTGCAGTACTCTTCGAGGAACTTAAGCGCGTTGAGGTGAAAGTGCATGTCGCGTCGCGGGACGACGTCGACCCGCTCATGTGCCGCATCTATATAGATAAATCCCTCCCACCACAGCCTATAAGGCCCGTCACGGTCGACGGAAGCCGGATGCGGGCTGGGGAGCCCGCGCTCCTGATCACCTCCAGGAGCAACCGGCACCGTGGGATTCTGACCCGAGTGTGCGCAGCCGAAGAGAATGACCGCGAATACCGCCAGAATCGCGATGCACCTCACGGGATCGCCTCCTTCTTGCGGGAAGCAGAACGCTGCACTTTCATGTGCCTTCTCCCTATATCTCAATCATATAGTCTACCACCCCCGGCGATCCTGTCAATATCTTCCTCAGAGAATCCGGCTGGAAGTACTCCGGGACCCTCATCCCGCCGCAGGCGGGTGACTGTCTGCCTCTTCCGATTCCGCCATGAGCCGCTCGAGCGTGTCGAGATCCGCGTCCACAGCCTCCGCCAGATGCTCGAGCGTCTCCCTCACATCCTCCGTTCGCCAGTGCGGCTCGTGCCCCTCTTGCTCAGCCGACCTGATCCTCCTCCCGAGCTGACCGACATATCCCTCAATCGCCGACTGAAATTCCCCGCCCAGCATGCTCACTCGCGCCACAATCTCCCTCACATCCGCGGCATTGGGCGTCCGCGTCGCGACGAATCTCCGCTTCGCAACCGCCACGTTCTCCAGGTCGGCAAGATCGACGTTCTGCCCGAGCCTGGGCTGGTACGCCGTGTAGCCCAGCTCCTTGCGTACATGCTCGGCAAGCTCCTCGCCCGGACGCTCATCGCCGTGCACGATGAACACAACCTCCGGCGCTTTCCGGAATACCCGCAGCCAGTCCAGAAGACCCGCCCGGTCCGCATGCGCGCTGAATGAGTCTATCGAGGTCACCTTCGCCTTCACTCTGATCTCTTCACCGAAAAGCCTCAGCCGCTTCTCCCCTCTCTGAATCACTCTCCCCAGCGTGCCCTCGGCCTGGTAACCAACAAAGACCACGTAGTTCTGCGGCTGATAGACCCCGTGCTTCAGGTGATGCACGATCCTTCCGCCCTCACACATCCCGCCTCCCGCGATGATCACGGCGCTGTCCTTCTGCCTGTTGATGTTGCGCGACTCGTCCACAGTCATCGCGAGTGTCAAAGTCCGGGGAGAGAACGGGTTGTCGCCGGAGTTGATCCGATCGACCGTCTCGCGATCGAAACACTCCGGGTGTCGCTCGTGCACTTCGGTGGCCGCTATCGCCATGGGGCTGTCGAGGAATATCGGAATCGGCGGGATTTCGTCCCGGTTCAGCATCTCCCCGAGAATGTACAGAAGCTCCTGAGTTCTGCCGACAGTGAATGCGGGAATGATCACCTTGCCGCGATTCGCATGTGCGTCATTGATGATCTCCCTGAGCCTCTTCCGCCTGTCCTCCGGCGACTCATGAAGCTTGTCTCCGTACGTCGACTCGATCAGAACCGCATCGGCCTCCTCAAATCCCTCGGGCTCCCTCAGAATCGGAGCGTGATGGTTCCCGACATCTCCCGAGAACACGATCCGCCTCCTGAGACCGTCCTCCGCAATGTCCAGCGCGATCGATGCCGACCCCAGGATATGGCCCGCGTCCCTGAGCTCCGCTTTCACTCCGGGGACCACCTCGAACGATTCCGTGTACTCCACGCGCCTGAAAAGCCCCAGCGAATCCTCCACATCCTTCTTGCCGAAGAGCGGCTCCACCTCGTATTTGCCCGCCCGCCTGCGTTTTCGGCTGAGCCATTCGGCATCCTGCTCGTGAATGTCGGCGGAATCTCTGAGCATGATGTCGGCCAGATCGACCGTCGCCGAATGCGCCCAGATCGGACCGCGATACCCGAGCTTCACCGCCCTGGGTATGAGCCCGCTATGGTCCAGGTGAGCATGCGTGAGCAGAATCGCGTCAACTTCCGCCCAGTCCACGCCCGGATGCGCATAGTTCCGCTCCTCCAGTTGGGGAAGCCCCTGGTAAAGCCCGCAGTCGATCATCACGCGCTTGTCGCCCACCGCAACCAGAAAACACGAGCCGGTGACCGTGCGCGTCGCACCAAGAAACGAAAGGTCCATCTGCGCCGCGAGTATAGGAACTCACCCCTCCGCAAGTCAAAGACGGTCACCCGAATGAATCCGGACCGTCTTACCTCCGGCGATCGAGTCTGGTATCATCCCGGAGGAATGATCGACAAGCCTCCGGATGACCGGGACCCTTCCTGCTCCCCGCACTGGATCTGGGGAGCGCTCATTGCCGCATGGGCAGCGCTCGTCTACGTCCTCTTTTTCATCAACCTGGTGAGAGATTATCTCGCTTGGCGCGGAGGCGGATAAGCTGGGCCTTCTCGCGCTCATACTGGTTGTCCCGCCCTGGTACCTCCTCGGGCGCTTTATCACGGAATCGCTCGCTCCCGATCTGGACCTTGACGCTAGGGACGGCGTATCGCTGGGCATAGGTCTCGCCGCGCTCAGCTTCGTGATCATGATCCTCGGTCTTTTGCACCTGCTTACGCCCCTTGCGTTATGGCTCGTGATACTGGTGCCCTTTGCGCTCTCGGTTTTCCCTGCCCTGAAGCTTGTCGAGGAAATGAAGGGGAGATGGGCGCGGTGGTCGTCCGAGTTTCACCTTACCGGCGACCGCATCGTGTTGATCGCGCTCGGGATTCTCGCGCTGCTCGACCTCATCAATGCCGGCAATGCGGCGGTCGGCTGGGATGCCGCCGTCCATCATTACGCCTTTCCCAAAGCCCTGCTCCGGTCCGGAGCGCTGATCGATGTGCCCGGCATCCCGTTCAGCTACTACCCCTCGCTTATGGAGATGCTCTTCACGCTCGGGCTCGGCATCGCAGGCGTCTTCTTCGCGGGCGCGCTGACATGGCTGTTCCTCTTTCCGCTCGCGGGAGCCATGCTCGCCCTGGGCCGCTCGCTCGGGAGCGCCAGGGCGGGCCTATGGGCGCTGATTCTCCTTCTCGGCGCTCCGCTTGCATTCGAGATGCCCTTCTCCGGCGTTGTGGATCTCCCCTACTTCACCTACTGCGCCCTCGCGCTCGCGGTTCTTCTTGAATCCCGGCACGCACCCACATGGCCGCGACTCGTGCTCGTCGCGATTCTCATCGGCTGCGCCTGCGCAACAAAGCACCTCGCCCTGCTCTTCCTCGCCGCGTTTTTCCCGATCGTGATCTGGGTCGCGGGATCGCGGTCGCGAAGCGTCGGCTACGGCCTCGCCGCAGCCGTCGTGATCGCCATCGTGGCGATCCTCGTCCCCCTGCCCTGGTACTTCCGCAGCTACACCGCCACCGGCGACCCGCTCTATCCCTTCCTGAGCAACATCCTCAAGCTCGCCGGCACCCACGCCGCGAGCTTTTCCGTCGAATCGTTCAGCCGCACCGACTATCCGCGCACATTGATCGGCTTCGCTATCTATCTCTGGCACCTGACCATGGACTACTGGGATCAGCGGCCCTGGTTTCTCGCGATTCATCCCGCATGGCTCGCCCTGCTCCCGCCCGCGATCGTATGGGCCGTCCTTCCGCCCCGGCGGAATCGCGCCGCGCAGATTCAGACAATCCGGATCATCATCGTTCTCGCATTCCTGACATTGGCGGTCAACTTCTTCCTCGCGCCCGCGTATCCGAGGTACCTGCTCCCCACATGGGTATGCCTCGCCCTTATTTCAGCCTGGACACTTGCCCGGGTCCGCTGCTCCTGGCCGATCCTCGGAAAAATCGTCGTTCCTATTGCGCTCGCGCTGCCGTTCCTGCTTGTGCTCGCGATGGCCGGAAAACGCGCATGGGAAGTACTCCCGCAGTACTGGTCGCCTGAAGCCAGGCTGAATGCCGTTTCGGCGGAAGTGCCGGGCTACGAGACATTCATCTGGGCGAACGAGCACCTCGATCCCGGTCGTGACCTCATCCTCTCAATCGATCCGAAAATCTACTATCTTGACAGCCCCGCAATTATCGCCAAGCCGGGCATCGAATCGTCGCTTCTCGCGCCATGGGATTCGCGGCCCTCCGGAATCCTCCGCAACTGGCGGGAGCTTAAGGCGACTCATTTCCTCCTTGACGCAACTCTCCTATCAGTCAAGCACGGATTCGGAATCGCGTTCTTCGCGGCGGTTCTCGGGAATCGCGACGCGGTCTGGCTCGATATCGAGACAACGCGCGCGGGCGCCGACGAGTTCGGGATCGGCGATATCCTCACCGACAAGGAATTCCTCTATATGAGCACGCTCGCGCAGCTCCGGGTAATCCACGACGGCACTAGGGAAGGTCGCCACCTGGCGACCCGCGAGAAACTGGACGCCTTCAGGTCGCTGGGCCGCGACTACGCAATGGCCGAGACCCTGCTCAAGCTTATCAACGCAGGAATTCTTGTTGAGGAATTCCGATCCGGTCCGGATGGAGGGCTGAGAATCTACTCGATTCATCTGCCTCCGATAGATGACGCGCCCCTCCCTGACCTCCCCGACGTGACCGAATGGTGCCTGCCCTACGAAGAAGGCCCTGTCGAAAATCTCCCGAATTGACACACTGCAGGCGCCTCAATCCGTAGGCGATCACCGTAGGGGCGCACCTGCGTGTGCGCTTTTGGATCCAATGCATACCCCATAAATCTCCAGATCCCGCGTAAGTATTTGCCCTCCCCATCCGTTCAATCTATGTCAGGACTTGGCCTATCTCCCTCCAGTCGATCCCTGATCGCGGGGGGGAGATAGATTCCTGAGGTATCAAGCCGCCTGAGAGCGTCGAGCAAGAGCTCAATGCGCTTGGATGGCGGCAGGCCGGGGGAGAGCACGACCAGAAGCTGCTGATCGAGCTTGCAGAAGCCGCCGCGACCTTGCTCCATCGATTCTGTGCGCACGGTGACGCCAAGACGACGCAGCGCCTCGCGAAGAATCCTCTCGATGTCGTGCTCTTCCACCGGCTCAATGCTACGACCGAGCGCCTGACCGTGTCAAAGCGCTCCGGCCGATCAGGCGAAACAAGCAGGGTGATCGATATGCTCGCGACCGTCCACTCTTCCACACTCCTCGGCATCGACGCAGTCCCTGTCGAGGTCGAAGTCGACATCACGTCCGGCCTGACTAAATTCGAGCTTGTGGGACTCGCCGACGCGGCCATAATGGAATCCCGCGAGCGAGTCCGCGCGGCGATCCACAACTCCGGCTACTCCTTCCCCCTCAAGCACATCATCGTCAACCTCGCCCCCGCCGACATCCGCAAGGCGGGATCAATGTACGATCTCCCGATCGCCCTCGGGATTCTCGGCGCGACGGGCCAGATCGATGTAGACGAACTAAGCGGACTTCACGTAGTCGGAGAGCTCTCGCTCGACGGCGCGGTGAGATCGGTGCCGGGCATCCTCCCGACCGCCATCCGCGCCGGACTGGACAACCGACTCGGCCTCGTATGCCCGCACGCGAATCGGTACGAGGCCGCGCTCGTATCGCAGCTCGATATCTTCCCGATCCAGCATCTCCGCGAGATCATCGACCACCTCGGCGGCTACTCCCGTCTCTCACCCTTCAGAAACGGGCATAGCAGAGAGCTTTCCAGGGAGGACGCGGGAGTCGACTTCATCGAGGTCAGGGGACAGGAGGCGGCCAAGCGAGCCTGCGAGATCGCCGCAGCCGGACATCACAACCTGCTCATGATGGGCCCTCCCGGAAGCGGCAAGAGTATGATCGCCAAGCGTCTCGGCACAATCCTTCCCCACCTCACCTTCGAGGAGGCCCTCGAGATTACCAAGATTCACTCGATCATGGGCTTCGTGGGCGACGGCAGGGGGCTCGTAAAGCAGCGACCGTATCGGTCTCCCCATCACACCATCTCCGCAGCCGGCCTCGTCGGCGGCGGATCGACCCCATCCCCCGGCGAAGTCTCGCTCGCCCATCTCGGAGTGCTGTTCCTCGATGAATTCCCCGAGTTCAAACGCGACGTCCTCGAAGTTATGCGCCAGCCTTTGGAGGATCGAAAAGTAACCATCTCCCGCGCGAGCGGCACCCTGACTTTCCCCGCCAACTTCATGCTCGTCTGCGCGATGAATCCCTGCCCGTGCGGATACTACGGCGACGCGCTGAAGGAATGCACGTGCTCCCAGGCGAAAATCCACCAGTACCGCCAGAGAATCTCCGGACCCCTTCTCGACCGCATCGACCTCCACATAACCGTCCCACGCGTGCCGTTCGACAAGCTCAAGGTCCCAACCGAGGGGGAGCCCTCGACGGTCATCCGCGCACGAGTCGACGAGGCCCGAAAACGTCAGGCGGCGCGTTTCGGGGGCAAGGGAATCTGGGCGAACGCACAGATGGGCGAAAGAGACATCCGAGTGTTCTGCCAGGTTCCCGAAGAGGCGCAGGCCCTCCTCAAGCGTGCGGTCGACTCGCTCGGCCTCTCCGCACGGGCCTACAACCGCGTATTCAAGATTTCGCGCACCATCGCCGACCTCGAAGGCTCCGACAGGATCACGACCGCTCATGTCGCCGAGGCCATCCAGTACCGGATGCTCGACAGAACGAATTCCTGAGCCGGGTGCGCCGCTTTTCTAAGCGGCATTCTGAGAAAGATGCCGGCTCGAAAGCCGGCGCACCTGTGCCCGTCTTCTGCCTCCTCCCGTATTGACATCCGGCCCCCATGTGATAACTTCAATGGTAGAAGCACATTCGCCTGTTACATGCACGATGCCTTTCGCCGGCAGCAAGACTTCGGTACAGGAGCATGCAATGGGTTCCGACTTGTCTTACACCTGGCAGCCATCGCCCCACACCGCCGATCTCGCGATCGCGATCTCGGCGTCCGAGAAGGGCGGGCTCTTCTACGCCGCCCTCGCCGGCCTGCTCGGAATACTCGAGCTGGACGCCTCGACTCCCGCCGAGCAGGAGATGACCGAGTACGGGCTGACGCTGAAGTCGTACGGAATAGAATCGTCGCTCGTCGATTTCCTGAATGAGTGCGTCTACCTCATGGAGGTCGAGGATCTCGTTCCGGTCGGAATCCACGAGCTGACGTACGGCGATGATTCATTAAGAGCCGTGCTGCTTTGTCGTCCCGTGATCGACGCCGACCGACCCGACATCGGCCATGTCAAGGCCGCGACCTACTCCGATCTCAACGTGGAGTTGTCCGACGGAATGTACAAGGCGAAAATAGTGTTCGATACATAGACTCAGAAGCGCGACCGTAAGGGAGCGCGTACCAGCCAGACCCAGAGCTACCATGTCCAAAACACAACTGCCGAAACACCTGACCCGGATCGACGATACCCTGTATCGCCTGGAGAGGGACTTCCAGAAAAACATGCGCGTGCCCGGCTACGTCTACGCGTCCGACTCCCTCATCGAGCTCGCCACGCGCGACAACGCTCTCAGCCAGGTCGCCAATGTCGCCACCCTGCCCGGCATCGTCCATGCGTCCCTCGCGATGCCCGATATCCACTGGGGCTACGGCTTCGTGATCGGCGGTGTCGCCGCGTTCGACCCCAAGAGAAAGGGCATAGTCAGCCCGGGAGGCGTCGGCTACGACATCAACTGCGGCGTCCGGCTCCTGAGATCGAACCTCGACGCGCAGGAAACATCCGACAAAATCGAGAAACTGGTCAATCAGATTTTCCGCGATATCCCGGTGGGCGTTGGTCAGGAAGGCGACATCGTTTTTGAGGGAAAGAAGATGGAGCGCCTGCTCGTCAAGGGCGCCGAGGCGATCGTCGATGAGGGCATGTCGTGGCCCGACGACATCGAGTTCATCGAGGAAGGCGGCGCGCTCGACGGAGCGGACTCTTCCCTGCTCACCGACAAGGCCGTGAAGCGCGGCCGACGTCAGTGCGGCACTCTCGGCGGCGGCAATCATTTCATCGAGCTCCAGAGGGTGGAGCAAGTCTTCGACCAGGAAGCGGCCAATGCGTTCGGACTCGCCGAGGGCATGCTGACCGTGATGATCCACACCGGCTCGCGCGGACTGGGGCACCAGACGTGCGACGACTCGCTCAGAGTCATGCGGGACGCTGTTACGAAATACGGCATCGACCTGCCCGACCGCCAGCTCGCCTGCGCCCCGCTCGACAGCAGGGAGGGCCGCCAGTATCTCGCCGCCATGGCTTGCGCGGCGAATTTCGCCTGGGCGAACCGCTCCATTCTCGTTCACCTCGTCCGCAACGCGTTCGAGCGTATCCTCGGCGAATCCGCCGAGCGGCTCGGGCTCGAGGTCGTGTACGACGTCGCGCACAACATCGCCAAGTGGGAGACTCACTCGGTCGACGGGAAGGACACCCGCGTCCCCGTTCACAGAAAAGGTGCGACGCGCGCATTCCCCGCAGGCCATCCGGACGTTCCAGATAAATACCAGAATATCGGCCAGCCCGTGCTCATCCCCGGCGACATGGGCAGCGCATCATGGGTGCTCAGGGCCCGCCCGAAGGCGATGGAGGCGACTTTCGGCTCGGCCTGCCACGGCGCCGGGCGCGCCATGGGCCGCAACGAGGCCAAGCGCACGCTCGACTACAACAAGGTTATCAAGTACATGGAAAGCCGGGGCATTATCGTCCGCGCCGGCAGCAAGAAAGGCCTGGTCGAGGAAGCGACGGAAGCATACAAGGACGTCGACGAGGTCGTCGACGTCACCCACCGAAGCGGCATCTCCACCAAAGTCGCCCGCATGGTCCCCCTCGCCGTGATCAAGGGCTGAGACACGGCACAGCGACTGCGCTATTGAGGAGGATTAATACCCTTGATATTATTCTTGCATATGGGAGGAGTCGATATGCAGCTCACACCGGAAGAAAGGCAGAGAATCTACGAAGAAGAGAAGGCGAGGATTGAAGCCCAGATCGAAGTGGAGGGGCAGACAATGGCTGAGCGGGCCAAGCACGCGTGGAAGCCATGGGAAGTCGCTGCGGTCGTGATTTCTGTTCTCGTACTCTTGAGTCTTTTGGCAGGCCCCCTTGGCCTCTTCGCCCGCAGGATACCGCCAACCCTGGGTGGACCTGTGGTGACCTCCTACGAGTTCAGCCGCATTGTGAACGGCATGTCATATCGCCAGGTAGTTGATATCATCGGAGCCGAAGGTGAGCTCATTTCCTCCGGCCACCTCGAGGGGGTCGCCGGAATCATGGAGGATGTCGATACCGTCATGTATCAGTGGGTGAATCCCGATGGCTCAAACATGAACGCAATGTTTCAGAATGACAGACTCATAAACAAGGCTCAGCTTGGGCTCAGATAAGGGAGCGGCAGGCTGCAAACTCGTTTCCCGGTGACACAGAGCAAAACCAAGACTAAGCCGGGTGGCGCCCACAGCCGGAGCGGAAGCGTAGGCTGTGGGTGATCCTATTTCAAACTTCCTCCATCGCCTTCAAATCCAATGGAATCGGGCCCTTCTCTCCAAGCAGCCACTCGCGCGCGCTGCTCCATTCCCATTCAATTGCAGTGTCTACCAGGCCCTTCCTTACCGGATTGTCATGTATGTATTCTATTTCAGAACATATGGCATCCCGCGTCCACAGATTCCTGTCATACCCGCCTCCGTCCTGCCAGAATCTGTATCTTGGCCTGGCAAGCCCGGTCTCCATACGCGATAGCAGCTTAGGACTTTTCTGCTTGATGACTGGAATTGCCTTATTGGCCGACGACTGCTTGATGGATTTGAGGATGTCCGAGATCGAGTAGTTCTCCCGCGTCGGCAATATCATCAAATGAACATGATCCGGCATGAATACCCATGCGAGAGCAGCGAAATCATGGACAGCACGTGCGCGTATGATTGCCTGAGCAAGGATTTGCTTTGTAAAGGCATATCTCAGGAGGGGCAGATTCCTGTAACACGAAAAGTTGAGCGCGTGCGCATGGCCAGGTATGTTGTAGCGTTGATACTTGATTCCTGGTTGTTCTTGGCGATCCATGGTCTTGCTCTTGCTCAATCTCACCCATTGGGCGCCACCCCTCATAGTCTTGGTCTTGCTCTATCTCACCCACAGCCTACGCTTCCGCTCCGGCTGTGGGCGCCACCCATTTAGGCGCCACCCATTTAGGCGCCACCCGTTTGGGCATCACCCATTGTGGGCGCCACCCGTTGCTACCCCCACCGCTGCAGCACTTCCTTTGGGATCGTCTTAATGTATCTCTCCGCCATCAGCGACGCCTGCGCGCCCTGGCCGCACGCGATGATCGCCTGCTTGAACGGCTCCCATCGCACATCGCCGATCGCGAACAGCCCCGGCACGTTCGTCTCGTTCAGCGCTCCCGCCTTGATGTAATCCCACTCGTCCTTCTCGAGCGGAAGATCGATGAAGCCGGTGTTGCCGGTTGATCCGATGTAGACAAACAACCCCGCCACATCCAGCTTGGTGAGCTCATTGGTCTTCACATTCCGGATCATGACGCCCTCGACCTTGTCCTTGCCGAGAACCTCCTCCACCACGCTGTCCCAGGCAAACGACACCTTCGGATTCTCAATCGCCTCTTTCGCCTTGTCCGGCCTCGCCCTGAGCTGGTCGCGGCGGTGGATGATCACCACCGACCTCGCGAACCTTGTAAGATACGCTCCCTCCTCGCACGCCGCGTCGCCGCCACCGACAACGGCCAGGTCCTTCCCCTTATAGAAAGCGCCGTCGCACACCGCGCACGTCGAGACCCCCTTCCCGAGAAGCTCCCGCGCTCCCTTCGCCTTCAACAGCCTCGGATTGCTGCCTGACGCCACAATCACAGACTTCGCGTGATACTTCCCCTCATCGCCGACAAGCTCGAACAGCGGCCCGCCGTCCAGAAACCTGAGAGCCCTGATGTCGTCCATGATTACGTCGACATCGTGCTGCTTCAGATGAGTCTCCATCCGCTGCGCCAGCTCGAAGCTCGCGATTCCACCGGGGAAGCCGGGGAAATTCTCGAGCCGCTCCGACAGCAGGATCGCCCCGCCGAGCGCGCCCTTGTCCACCACGAGTGTTTTCAGCAGGCTGCGACCCGCGTACATCCCCGCCGTCATTCCGCCCGGTCCGCCGCCGATTATCGCGATGTCGTAGAGACCCTTCTTCACGTCCTCCATCTTCGGTTCACCTCGTGGAAGTACGAAAAAAACCGCCGAAGCGGTCTGCGATTATAGCACAAGACCCGCGAGCCACAGCGTCACTTGAGCCCGAGGAATTCCCAAATGAGACGGCCGATCGTCGTCACGCCCCTCTCCCCCGATCTCACAACTTCCTCATGCGTGAGCGCTGTATCCGGGCCGTGCACGTTCGCGATCATGCTCAGCGCGATCGCGTCCATTCCCAGCTCCGCCGCGCGCACAAGCTCCGGCACCGTGCTCATGCCCACCACCAGGCATCCGAGGCCCCTGAGCCATCTCACCTCCGCCTCGGTCTCGTACGTCGGCCCCGGCACCCCCACATAACTGCCCGTGCTCACCGCGATCGCGCTTCTGTCCGCAGCGTCGAGAAGTCCGGCGAGCAGCTTCCCGGATGTCTCGCGCCACGGTCCGCCATCAAACGACGAGGTCGGTCCCGGAATCGGGATGAAGCACTTGTAGCGGTCGATGACGATCAAGTCGCCGACATTCAGTGACGAATCAAGTCCTCCCGCCGCGTTCACGCATACGAGCTCGGTAGCACCCATCGCACTGGAAACATCGATATAAAAACCGATCTCCTCGTGGGAATATCCCTGGTAGAAATGACGCCGTCCGGTCCACACCGCCCAGTTTCCGCCCGGCGTCTCCAGCACCCTCAATGTGCCCAAATGCCCGAGCACCCAGATGTCTTCCAGGCCCGGAAGATCGCCATAGCCTACCTCCAGACGGACTGTCGATCCATCGAACGGGAGTGTCTGCCCACTTCCCGTAGAGATCGCGCCCGCGAGCGAATCGATCCCCTTCCGTCCCAGGAGTCTGCAGGCTGCTTCTTTTTCAGCGTTTATGGAGCTTGTCATTCCGCCTCTTCCGACGCCTGACCCGACCCGCCGCCTGAGCGCATCTCCCGAATGTGCGGTTGCGCCATGTAGAAAAGCTCGTACGCCCGTCTGCTTTCGCTCGTCCCCTCCAGGCTTCTGTCCCGAATAATATTAATAGCCTGCCCGGCGCGAAGATCGACGGTCACCCAATCCCCCTGCTCAGCCGCGATCTCCGCTATCCGGATCGTGAACGGAAGCTGAAGCCGCCCCAGGTCAAGGTACCTCTCGACCATCTCCCCTCCCCCGAGCGGCGTGTTGAATCCGTTGTACAGAGCCACCAGCGCCTCGTCGGGCCGCCCGAGCTTGTACACAATATCGCCCTTCAGCCACCATGCTTCGCGCAAAGTCTCAGTGATGTCTATCCAGTCCTGCCGCGCGAGCGACTTGCCCCGCAGCGCGCCGAAATCGATCTCCCCGCTGGGATACAACGGGACGAACTTCTCCTCCATTATGCCGATGTAGCGCAGCGCCTCGTCGTAATCACCCTGCTCGCCGTAGTACTGCGCGATTCCAAGGTAGTACCTCGGGATATTCTGCGGATCGAGCTCGATCGAGTGCAGGACTTTCTCCAGCCCGCGATGCGTCAATTCATCATCGCCCCTGATCCGTCCGGCAACGATCTCGAGCTGCCCGACATAGTAGTAGCTGGCCGCGCGGTACGGCGTCACTCGCAGCAGGCGGTCGGCGTAACCCAGCCCCGGACCCAGCAGTGACTCCGGATCGATCCCGCCTCCCGACTCCCTTAGATCGAGCAATCCGTAGTAATAGGCGGTCACGAGGTCCTTCAGCGGGTACCAGTTCCACGGGTTGTAGCTGAGGCTTTTCTGCCAGTATTTCATCCCCTCCTGCACTATCTCCGACCGCGCCCGACCCAGCACTTCGCTGAACGTGGGAGCCTCCTGCGTGCGGCTGCGCATCTGCTCCCGCTCCATCTGGCTCATCTGTTCACGCGCGCGCGTGTCGGCAAGTATGCCCTGGCGATCCACAAGGTCCTTCCCCTTTTCATAGAGAGTCATGGACGTATATCCCATGATATTCACGAAGAACAGAGCCAGTGCGAGAAGCTGCCACACGATGAGAGGCTTGATCCTGATCCCGACCCTTCGCCGCTCGTTCGAGCTGTCACCCTGCGACATCCCCGGCCCCTTCGGCTCGACTTCCCACTGCTCGATCGTCATCTCGCGTTCCGATTCAGGATACGAGAATGACCGGGCGACGACCGCGACCTGGCAGATCAAGAGCATCGGAATCACGGGGAATGTCCAGTCGAAATCGAGCGCCATGTGCCCCAGCTCGCCGACAATCCCCGCCAGAAGCCCGACCCGATAGACTGTCAGCAACTTGCCCGGACCGTCCCTCAGTGTCCTCACAATCAGCCTGATGACAATCACCAGGATCGAGATTATGACCGCCGCGCCCACTATCCCGCCTTCGACAAGAAATCGCAGATAGACATTGTGCGGGTCCTTCGTGTAGTATTGCGGATTCGTCTGGTAGTGCACGTAGTAATAGCCGAACGTGTTGAACCCGACGCCGATCCACGGATGCTTCAGGAACACCCGCCATGCGATGTCCCAGAATTCGAGACGCCCGACCACCGAGTAGTCGTCCCATCTCATCTGGTTCCATCGGTCAATGATCGGCTGAAAGAACTGACCGCGCCTCTTGATCACGAAAGGCAGCGCCGAGGCGAAATAGAGCACAAACAGCAACAACGGACGCCAGCTCACCATCAGACGCCGTCGCGAGAGAACGAACGGGATCAGCAGAAACGGGAAAAAGCCCGACAGCCATCCGCCCCTCGACAGAGTGAGACCGAACGCGGTGAAAGTGAAATAGAATATGTAGACGATCAGGAAAGTGTGCCAGCCGCGCCTCAGAGCATAGAACTGCGCGAGCATTGTCGGCCAGATGAGAAGCAGAAAGCCCGCGCAGGGATTATGCCAGTAGAAGAAGCTCGAAAGCGGCGTCGTCTCGCCCCTGCTCCACAGCGCGCCATAGAAGATGTAGAGCCCGTGCGCTGCGATCAGGAATCCCGCGGCCAGGATCACCTCGACAAACTGCCTCAGCCGCCGCAAGGAATCGACGTATGTATAACAAAGCAGCACAAGGCTCGCGTACGCGAGTATGTTCATCGTTTCCTCGACCGTCTCAATCGGCCTGATGGAGACAACATTCGAGTCAACAAGAAGCAGAATCAGCGCGATCGGCAGCACGCCGAGCAGATTCACCCCTCCGAGCGCCGATCGGATGCGCGACGAATCCAGAATGCTGAAGACGATCAGGCCCCCGAACGCGAAGGCGCGAAACGCCCATTGCGGCGCCCTGCTGAGATCGATGCTCCCGCCCTGGTTGAGGAGAAGGTACGCGAGGACGACCGCGAAGTAGATTATGAACCACAGCCCGCGGTCATGCTGGATGTCCCCGAGGAAGCTGCCGTATCGCTCGATGCGCGCGTCCACTTCCCGATTCCCGCCGACGGCCGCCTTTGTGTTCTGACGCTTCAATGCCGCAGTAAGTATACATGCCGCCATCCCCCCATGCCACGCACTGCTTTCCGGTTCTCAGTGCGGACCGGACGGCCCGCGCTCCACGTCGGGTGGCACCCGACGGTTTGCGCGCGATATCCCCATCCCGGTAGAATACCCATCAATCGCGACAGCACGCGCGTCGCTCCGATCAGCATGACCGAGGATATCAGAGAGCCCGAAGCCACCGAGGTCCAGCATCGGCCTGACCGCCGACCGGCGCGTCTCCTCGGTGCATTGACACTGCTCGCCCCACTCGTGCTCTACTATTTCACGACTTGCCCGGTGATCTACTACGGCGACGCGGGCGAGCTCATCGTCGCCGCATCGCGATGGGGCGTCGCTCATCCCCCGGGATATCCCATATATATCATTCTTCTCGGATTATTCCTTCGTCTTCCGCTATTCTGGCTCGCGCACCCGGCGCAGTTCGTTCAGCCTGTGGCCTGGCAGGCTAACTTCTTTTCAGCGATTCTCGGCGCTGCGACAGTATGGGTCGTCTACCTGATCCTCCTGCGGCTCACTCGACATCCCCTCCTGGCTTTCTCGGGCTCGCTCCTTGTCGCGATCGGCCGGACTTTCTGGTCGCAGACCGGGATCGCGGAAGTGTACGCGCTCAACGCTCTCCTCACCTCCATACTCGTCCTCCTGGCCATCATCCAGAATGAGGAAAGCCCCGGCTCGATCCGACGAGCGATCCTCTTCCGCTGGGGCAGCTTCATCTGGGGATTGTCGCTCGCAAACCATCACGAGATGGCGTTCTTCTTTCCCGTCTGGCTCACGATGCTGGTCCTTGCACTGCAACCGGCGAGAGAAAACAAGCGATCCTCCCTCCCCCCGACCCGCACCATCATCGAGGGCGTCCTCTTCCTCGCTCTCGGATTGACTCCTTACCTTTATCTCCCCATTGCCGCGACGCAGAATCCGCCCCTGAACTGGGGAAACCCATCCAACTGGCACAACTTCTGGCGAGTCCTCACCCGCGCGGAATACCGCCAGGCCAAGGCCGGCATCACCGGCAACCTCGTCACGTCCCTCGACATCCTCCTTCGGTTCGCCTACTGGACCGCGACTCAATACATCCCCGTGTTGCTCGTGCCTGCAATCGCGGGCTTCGGTATCCTCTTCCGGAAATCCGCTCACCGAGCGGCCCTGGTCGCGACGGCCGTCTCTCTCCTCCTGATAAACCTCGTTTTCATCATCTACTTCGCCGGAATCGACCGCTCCAGTCTCTTCTTCCTCGAAGTCTATTTCATCCCCTGGTACATCTCCGTCGGCGCGCTTGCCGCAATCGGAATAGCCGAGATACCCGCCCGCGTCAGGTTCACTTCGGTCAGACTGCGCAGCGTTTTCGTCACCACAGGAATCGTTCTTCTGTTTGCCGGAGGCGGACTGGGAGCGCTCCAGAACCTCGAATCCTGCGACATGAGCGACAACATCGCGGGCTACGTCTACTCGCACGACATCCTCGCGACCCTTCCCCCACCGCCTGCAAAGCACCTGCTCATCATCGGCGGCGATGAGATCTTCCTCTTCTGGTACTGGAAGTGGGTCGAAGGCGATGAGAAAGATGTCGCCTACGTGGGCATGGACGCGCTCGCGGTGGTCGATAGCTGGTTCTGGGACGACCTCAGGCGGTATCGTCCCGATCTCGTTCTCCCGTCCGCTCTGCCGACGGACACCGGACTCTCCGTCGATCAACTGCGCGTCCGCGTCCTCGAGACAGTGCTGCGCGAGAACGCCCGCACCCATCGGTTCTGGATGACCGCGTGGGATCCGGCTTTCGACCCTGTCATCCATGAGCTGCCGCTGCACATGGTCCTCGACGGCCCTATGCTCGAGCTCGAATGGGACACCGAAAGCAGAATCAGCGACTACCCCCGCGCAAGCGTCCCTGAAGACGTATACCTGTTCCGGTCCCTGCTCGATGTCGACCGGACCGCGCTCGCTCCGTTCGAGAAGGAAATCTACGAACGATACGCCGCCGCGTGCTACAACCTTGCCATCTACTTCTCCCGCGAAAATCAACCCGCCCATGCCGCCGAGTTCGCGGGACTGTGCCTCCGGTTCCAGCCCGGCTACGATCCGGGCGACCGCGCCCCATCGCCCGACGAATTGCTCGCCATTAACCTGGTCAAGGCGGGCGATCTCGACCTTGCCAGGAAGGTGCTTGACGATCTCATCAAACAGAGCCCCAACAACAGCCTCTACCATACATACCTCTCCGAGGTCTACCTCGCCGAGGAAGATTTCGAGAATGCTCTCCGGGAGCTCGAAATCGCGCTCCAGCTTGAGCCGGACAATGTGTTCATCCGGAACAGGTACCGCGACCTGCTCGAGCTCCGCAATCCTCCGGAGTAGTCTCCGCTCCTCAGGTTCCGACGACTGAATGCATTCATGCGCTATTGAGAGATGATTCCAGGCCTGCTATAATAATTGGTTTGGGGCTGAACCGGGAATCCCCAGCAGTAAGGAGTTTTCCTTGCGAAAATGCAGCCGAAGTCGTATCTCAACCAGAAGCTCAATGAGTTCGGGGTAAAGTACCAACTGGGGAAAGGCGCATATGCGGTCGTATATGCTGCCGAGGATCTCGAAGGGATCAGCGGCCACAAGAGCAAGCTGGTCGCGGTGAAAATCCCCACCGACCAGGACAAGAGCTACAAGAAGCAGATGGCGGAAGCCGAGTTCCTCATGGAGCTCGACCACCCGAACATCGTCAGGGTCTACTCGATCGAGTACAACCGGCTCCACAATATCTTCTTCTTCGTGATGGAGATTGTCGAGGGCAAGAGCCTCGAGGAGATCATCGACCTCGCCGGCTTCCAGCCTCTCCCACCCAAGAACACGGAGCGGATAATCTCCCAGATCTTCGATATCCTCAGGTACTTCAGGGACAAGAACATCGTCCATCGCGACATCAAGCCCGCCAACTTCGTCGTCAACCATGAGACCGGCCTCCTGAAGCTCACCGATTTCGGGTTCGCGAACTACGTCGACAAGCTCGACCCCAAATCGCTCCGCGCCGGCACTCTCTACTACATGCCGCCCGAGCAGCTCGACGGCAAGCCCGAGCCCGCCAGCGACGTCTGGGGCGCCGGTGTCATCCTCTATCGCATGCTCACCGGACGCCTCCCGTTCAACGCCAAGGACGAGGGCGAGCTCGTGCGCCTGATCCGCCAGGAGGAGCCCACCCCCGTCAAAGAACTGAGGCCAAAGACACCCGACCACCTCGCCCAGGTCTGCGAGCTCTGCCTCAGAAAAGACCCGAGCGAGCGCTACAACTTCACCTACGAATTCAGCAGCGTTTAACCTGCACGCAAGCACACACATCGCTTCGCGCTGTGTGTGCCACGCGCCGCATCTCTCATCTGAAAGTGTCGCACACAGCCGAGCGCAGCGAGGATGTGTGTGCTTCGATATCCAGCACCAGCGACAGAAGTGCCCCCATTGCTGGGGGCGTTTTCGGTAGTTGCCGGGCGAAACCTATCCCACCACTATCCCACCGCAGGTTCCGCCCGCTATGAAGGTGCGGACTGCCCGGTGCCGCCTACAAGATCCGTCTTCGGATTTTGTAGGTGGACCATCTCCCATCAACCGCATGTGATTCGAATTCGTCTGCATTACCTCGAAACACGAACAAACTCGAAGACGAGTTTGTAGGCGGGTCGAGGTCGGAGTAGTGGATGGTGGCCGTCACAAGCGGAGTCCGCCGCGGCGGACGTAGCTTGTGACGGTCTCGCATTATGGTTTTCTTCTATTGGCAAGCTCGCGGGGACAGAAGGAGTCAGATCATAATGTGAGACGCCTACAAGCGTGGGGACGCGCTTGTAGGCGCCACCGGCGCCTTTGTTTCGAAGATGCGGACTAGAAAGTCCGCGCTCATGCAGGCGAGACAGACAAAAAAACGCCCTCCGGTGAGGAGGGCGCATGTATTGTCAGTGGGCAAGTAACCGTTGTATCTGGGAAAGGATGCTTGGTGTGACTGAAACCGGGCTCGATATAACCGGAATAAGTAGAATCAGGGCGGTTGCAAGCAGCTCGGATCAGCCCTGCCACTCGGTAAACTTCTCCGAGTCGGAGCCACTGGTCAGGACCAGGATCACCCCATCGCGGAATCCGTCCGGCGCTCCGAACAACCATGCCCGGCTGCCGACGGCATAGTACGGGAACTGCGGCATCAGGCCGCGTTCGCCGCCGCCGTAGACCTCGGGATTGGAGTACGTCACCTGGATGTCAAAGTCCGGATGGCTCGACTGGCGAAGAGGATCGCTGTGATCCTGATAGTACTGACCGTCGATGTAGCCCATTATCGCCCCGCCCTGGGTACTGGCCGCAAAGCCTTCCAGGGTGGTAAGGCGGATGACGTCCATACCGTCGGTACGAGGCGAACCGTAGCCGCCAAGCATGTACTTATTGACGCGCATGTAGGGCCAGCCCCAGATGTACTCATACTCCGGCCCCGTCACGTTAATCGGGTTGGCAAGGAAGAAATCCCCGCCCACCCGATAGAAAAACTGGCCCGGCCAGAACGCCTTGATTGATCCCGCATCAGGGTCGCTCTGGCCCGATGTCCCGCGCACCCACTGCGGCAGCCCGCCCATGCAGTAGAATGAGTTCGGGCTCTGGTCGTTGAGGACGCCGATGTATGAGCCGTCAATCGGGTACATCGTCCACTGCAACCGGGAGGGTTGCCCGGGGCCCGTGAACAGAAACCGCGGGTCGTCGAGGCAGTTCCCCATGATCTCCCCTGTCCACCCGAACCGGATATCACCGTCGCCCAATGTCAGGCTCGCGCCGGTCCATGCGATGACCGACGTGATGCCCTCGCCCGGGTCGATAAACGGGTTGTCCGGATAGCTGTAGACATAGCTGAAGTGGACCAGCGGATCGCGCGGGGGTCGTTCGTCCTCAGATTGCGGCGTGGTCAGAGCGCGGCACCCGGAGCGCTCATCCCATCCACGGGTGTCGCCACCCAGAATGTAGTTGGGATACACCCCTGAGTGGTCCGTCGCGTACCGCTCCAAGGCGATCTGAAGGGTATGGCAATTGGCCTTGACTTCAGCCTCCTTGGCTTTGTCCTTGGCCTTGATGTAGTTCGGGAGTGCGATAGCCGCAAGAATCCCGATGATCGTGATGACTACGAGAAGCTCGATCAGCGTGAAGCCACGTTCACTTTTGTGCTTCATCTTATCACTTCCGTTTGCTGAAAGTTATGGTACTTGCCCACTGACGGGCATCTTAACATACAATCACTGACCGTTCGAGAACAACTACTTCACGAACTTCTCGATCTCCGAGCCGTTCGTGAGAACCAGGATCACCCCGTCCTTGACTCCGTCCGGGGACCCGTAGATGAACTCATCCGGGTTGGCCTCGCTCTTGTTGTACGGGTACCATGGCCCGTTCCACTCGTCGCCGCCGCCGTACACCTCAGGCAGACCTCCGGGGCTTCCAAGAGCATTACGGGGGAAGAGCTCATAGCCGCACAAGAAGCAGTTCACCGCCGGGAACGGAGGCGGGCAGCGCCACTCGAGCCTGTCGCCCTCAGGATTCCACCATATCAGGCGGATAACGTCCTGACCCAGCGTACCCTCGGCTCCATATCCGCCGATGATGTACCTGTTGTAGTGGCCGCCGATATTGGTGTTGGGAACCGGAATGGTAAAGCCCTGCCGGCTCATCACCTGGTCACTGGTAGCCTTGTAGAAGAAGTTGCCGGGCCAGAATGTGAAAATCACATCGCTGGTCTGCCTGTTCGGGTCGATGTAATCCGGCGGGTACCGGAAACCGCCGAACAGATAGTACATGTCGGTGTAGAACGGCGGGCCGGACTGGAAGGCGGGGGGCACGTTCATCCAGTCGCCACGGTCCAGGGTGCGGCGCGTTTCGATCTCGCTCCAAAAGTACGGTCCGGAATGCGTGGCGCCGCGGAAATATTGCATATCATCCAGTCCCTGGCCCATGACGTTGCCCTTGTAGCCGAACCTGGGGTCGCCCTCGCCTTGCTGGTCCCCGCCATCCACGTTGGTCTGGCGGATGATGATCTGGCCGTCCCCGACGAACGGATTGAACGGGTAGCTGGTGATGTAGTCGTACTCGATCATCGGGTCCTGCACCCGGTCGTTGGACGCCACCCGGCCGCTGCCGTCCGGCATCATCAGATCGTTCGCGCCGTCCCATCGCGAGTGCCAGTTCAGCCACCCGTCGATGTCGCCGCCGAGCAGGTAGTGAGGGTACTCGTTGTTGTCCGTCATGTACCGCTCCAGCGATATCTGGATCGTGTGGCAGTTGGCTTTTACTTCGGCTTCCTTGGCCTTGTTCTTGGCCTTGATGTAGTTCGGGAGCGCGATCGCCGCCAGGATCCCTATGATCGTGATGACGACCAGCAGCTCAATCAGAGTGAAGCCTCTCTCTCTGATTCTCATGTGCTGACCTCTCTTTCTTCGCGTCTCGCGCGAAGGTTATGATATTTATGATAAGATAAAACGTATCCCATCTTACAAATCCAAACGCTCCGTGAGCTTCGCCGACTCAGCTTCTCTGTTTTCACTGCTCCGGAGATTGGAAAGCGCGCGGAAGAACTTTGGGTGCGGGTCAGAACCTTTACCTTAACCCAATTATACCATAAGCGTCCTTCCCGTCAATACGACCGGGCCCTTTCTTGCTCATTTTCTCCCCCGCCCTCACAAGCCCCTCACGATATCACAGCCGTCCCCCCTTGTCAAAGAGGATTCGGCCCCTTCAGAACTTCGTCTTGCACAGCCCCAGATGCTCCACCGCCAGGTCCAGATACTCGTCCTTCGGACCCGTATCGAGGTACCGCTCCCAGAACTCGCACGCCTCCGAGTACCGCTCCATCTTCTCCAGGCTCAAAGCCAGGTTCATGAACGCCTTCGGATTCTCGCCGCCCAGCTCCAGAGCCATCTTGAAGTTGTAGATCGCGTCGTGCCAGTTCCCCTCCTTGTAGTGGCACAGCCCCAGGTTCACGTACGCCTGCGCGTCCTTCGAGTTTATCTCCAGCGCGTCGTTATACTCCCTGATCGCGTCCTTGTACTTCTCCGTCTTCCGGTACACATTCGCCAGCCCGAAATGCCCGTCCGCGTTCTTCGGCTCGTACTCCACTATCCTCTGGTAGAAATTCCTCGCCTCCGGCATGTTCCCCAGCCTGTAGTGAGTCTGCGCCAGGTTCAGTATCGCCTCCGCGAAATCCGGACGCATATCGATCGCCTTGTGAAACAGCTCGATCGCCTCCTCCGGCTCCTTCATGATCACCAGCACCTTCCCCAGAGCGTTCATCGCCTTGTGGTTCTCCGGATCGTCCGCCACAAGCTGCTCCAGTATCTGGCGGCCCTTAGCGAAATTCTTGCTCCTGCATTCCTGCAGTGCCTGGTTCAGCCGCGTCTCGGCTGCCGATGATTCAAGCGCCA
>Ga0315296_10000131_pt1 | contig 73026 bp, 70 predicted proteins | sample YL17G14_18_MG_FD_203921 | JGI IMG/M metagenome (GOLD analysis project Ga0315296, IMG submission 203921) | Sediment microbial communities from Yellowstone Lake, YNP, Wyoming, USA - YL17G14_18 | ecosystem: Environmental > Aquatic > Freshwater > Lake > Sediment | place: USA: Wyoming | collected... | reverse complement strand
CGGGATGGGGCTGACCCAGAGCAGGAACGGCCTCGCGAACGTCTACTCTTTGTTGAACCTGCTCACCGTGAAGAACGGCAAGCTGCTCTCAAACAGGGGCGAGATCAATGTGCAGGGAGTTGGGGACATGGGATGCAGTCCAGCCGGGGTTCTGCCCTCCGTCGTAATGAATGACGTGCTGGAGAAGATGTGGAAGACGGACCTCTCGAGCAAGATGGGCCTCAACATGATTCAGGCGCTATACCTGACGCCTGTGAAAGCTGCCTTCCTCTGCGACGTGAACATAGCGCTGTCACTCCCCGACTTGGACAAGCTCCATGACAACCTCCGCAAGATGTTCGTGGTGATGCTCCATCATCACCGCAATGCCACCCTAGACTTCGCAGATGTTGTGCTTCCGATCCCGATGCTTTTCGAATCCATGGGCAGCGTGACGACCGGAGAGAGGAGAGTCCGCCTCGCTAGGAAAGTCGCTGAGCCAGTGGGAAAAGCCAAGCCAGTCTGGGTAGTCTTCAAGGAGCTGTCCGAAAAGTTGGGTCGCGCGGAGTCCTTCCAATACTCGTCATCGAAGGAGATCCTGAAGGAGGTCGCTTCGATCGTCGACCCATTCCACAGCGTCAACGTCGAGAGGCTCTATGAAGGTGAAGATCAGTGGCCAGTGAAAGAGCCGCTCTTCAGGAGGTATATGCCCGTGGACTTCGAGGGGACCGCATACGAGCGGTCTCCGAACTATCCCTATGTCCTAGTGACGGTCCGGTCGCCTCTGCATTTCCTACACGATGACCTGACCTCCCAAGCAACGAGCTTGATGCACGGTGGCCAGTACATCGAGTTCTGTTATCTCAATCCTGACGACGCACGCGACATGGAGGTGTCGGAGGGAGATCGGGTGACGATAACCAGCCCGAGCGGAAGAATCACGGTAGGCGCAAAGACCGATCCGACTCAGAAGAAAGGGGTGATCAAGCTGTTCATCCATTCCGAGAAGCTCATGGTCAACAAGCTTGTGCCGCTGGAGTACACCTCAGGCACCTTCACCCCGAACTACAAGGCCGTCTCGGTCAGCGTCGTCAAGGTTCCTCGGGCGGCATAAGAACTGGCGTGGGCTGTGGCAGCCATCGTGCTCAAGTCACCTAGATGCAACTGCGAGTTGGTTGACTCAAACGAGGGGTATGTTGAACAAGATGCGAAAAAAACGCTAGTACGTGAGGGCTGGCGAGGCTACTCCTCTTCGTCCGCGTCTTCTTCTTCCAAGTCCTCTTCCTCCCACTCCTCTTCTTCTCCTTCTTCCTCTTCTCCTGCTCCTTCTTCTCCTTTGGACATTTCGCTCTACCCTTCTTTGCGCCCATGCGCTTTTGGGCCTCTTTAAAAGCCTAACGCCTCGCAATCCGGTTCCACTTACGGCTAGCGGTTCGGTGCAAGAATGATCCGACTGGTGCTTCGCAGAGGCCAGAAAGAGCTACGACAGGGATCCGCCCGTGACAATCGCCACCACTGACTTGCCTTTCAGGGCCTTGGGAGGCAACTTCCATGCGGCCGCTACAGCAGCGGCAGAACAGGGCAGCGCGTTGAGTCCGGTTCGCTTCATCACGACATCCTTTGCGAAGGTCATCTCGTTTTCGGTCACTTCAATCGCCACTCCCTTCGAAGCCCTTATGGCCGCCAATGCCTCGACGCCGTCGACCGAGTGATACCCAGCCAGTGGCTCGTTTGCTTCAGTGATCTCTATGTTGTGCGGGTCCATGTCCACGTAGGAGGACCTTCTGAGGTAGGATGTCACGATCGGATTGGTTCCGTTTGGTGCAACAGCTATGATCCGAGGCACCGAGTCAGCCAGCCCGCGTGCCGCCAAATCCTTGAAACCCCAGTAGACCCCCACAAGCGTTGTTCCGTTCCCGGTCGGCACGGTGACACAAGCCGGGGTTCCGCCCAGCTGCGTTGTGATTTCCTCGGCGATCTCTGAGTAGCCGAGTATGTCAAGGTCGGCATTCACGGAGCCCGGATTGGCATCGTAAATGCCCTCGTCCCTTGCCGCAGCTGTGCTGATCGAAATCGAATCCTCAACGAACCCCTCTGTCTTCGCCAACTCGAATTCCCTGCGCAGCTTGAACAACCTCGCCGGGTGGAAACCAGTAGGGACGTACACCCTGACCTGTATGTTGTGCTTCGCGGCAGCATTCACTATGGCCGCTCCGTAGTTACCACATGTCCCGACTGTCATCTTGTCGAAGCCCATGCGCCATGCTCTCTGGACATGCAACTCTGCTATGCGGTCTTTCTGCGTTCCAGTTGGATTTGCCCCTTCGTACTTCAGGTATAGCTGCGCGTAACCGTGGAGAGGTCCTCCATTTCGCAACTCAACAATTGGTGTGGCGAGGTTCCTAAGCAGTTTCTGTTCCAAAACCGCTTTTTTCTACCTCCGCCGGCCCGTAGACCGACGCGATGTGAGCATTGTTTCTGCTACGCGCACATCATTCAGCGAATCGGATATAAATCTTGTGAATGATGGTTCTGTTGAGTCTTGGGGACATTGGGCGGTTGCGAGCGCTCCTGTGGGTTGTCCTTCGGTGAGATCACCGTTCAACCTTTTATGCAGCAGCCGAGGATAGCCCCAGCAGGTCGATATCCAAGGTGAGTCAGCCAGCCTCAATGGAAAAGATCCCCTTCGACAACGTGGACTACCCGCCGATACCCAAACAGTTGCTCTCAAGTCTGTCCGACTCGACCGATGGCAGGATGCAGTCCCCTTGGAGATCGCCGGACGCAGATCCGAGACGGGAGCTCGGAAGGCTGTTCGGCTTCGTGCTTGAGACCGAGATCTCGGTGTTCAGAACCGTCTGGCAGGTCGCGCAGTGGCTGACCCTGAACCTCAAATCGGAGAGACATGCGTCGGTAGCGTTTCCTTGCTTCGAACCTGAGGCGTTTGTCGTTCCGTTCGTGAATTCCCTCAAGGGAAGAGGGTTCGTCCCTCAGCTCATACCCGTTGATACGAACTTCGACCCGAGGTTCGACCTCCTGCCTCAAGTTGGCAAGGCCGGCCCTATGCTTTTCCTGTTCTCCTTGGTTGGGCCCGTGACCGGGCGCATCGCCAAAACCGCTGAAATCGTGAAGATTGTGCACGAACTCGGAGGACTGGTGGTCGCAGATGCCACCCACTACGTGCAGAGGATCGGCCCTGCGCTGGGATCTGTGGACGCTGACCTGATGATCGTCAGATCAAGACCCTTGCTGGCTCCCGAGGGGATAGTGGTGGTCTACTTGTCTCGCAGGATGCGGGAGATGTTGAAGCAAGATGCAGACGCAACAGCGTCGTGGCGCAACATGACAGCCTTGGATGCTCCTTTCGAGTTGGTCCCTTCGCTGATTGAGTCGATGAAGTTCCTGTCAAGTGTGGCCGAGCGCAGGAAGACAGAATTGGAGCGCAACAAAGCAGTACTTGACGGGTTGAAGGGGGCCGAGGCGATCAGGATCTTTGGACCGAGCGAAGTTGGTGAGAGGGCTGCCATCTTTGCGGTTGAAGTGAAAGGCTTGGAGGCGTCCGAGGTTGCCCTCTTGTTGGACTCTGCCACGGATCTCTTGGTGTCGCATGGAAAGCCCGGCATGGGATCATCTAAGCTCTGCCCGCTGTACCCGGACAGAGCGGCTATTCGGGCCTCTCCATTCGTGAACAACAACGCGAGTGATGTGGAGGGGTTCGTCGAGGCAATGAGGCAGATCGCTGCTTCGTCGAGGTGATTGCTGGTGACGCTTCGCGGCCTGTATGCAAAGTTCCCATCCATTGACTGTGGTGCTTGCTTCACTCCCACCTGCAGGTCATTCGCTAGGAGGTGCCTGCTGGGCTTGAACACGCCCTACGAGTGTCCTGTGCTCGGGTGGGCGGAAGGAGGATTGAGGGCAACAGAGGCGGATGATGCAGTCAAGGCTTACCGGGGAATAGAAGTGTCGTCCGAGGCAAAGGTCATCGGCACCCCCTTCTCACTTTACCACTCAAGTTCTGAGGGCAAGGTGACCGATTTCACAGACATGGCCACCTTCATCGAGTTGGCAGAGGCTGCAAGGGTGTTCGACGTGACAAGGCCCTTTCTTAGTCTGGAAGCCGTCCGTCTGAGCAAAGGCACCCGATCCTTATTGGTGGCATCGGACGGGCGCATTCTGCCCACTGGTCCTGGTCCTCCCTCAGGGCTGGCTCTCTCGTCTCTGTCCAGCCTGATGTGGGGGGCGGTAAACCATGTGCGGCCGATTCTCCCCGCAGAACGGCATGACGGCGATAGAATGCGTGTCGGGTGGATGCAGGGAGTGCTTGGTGCAGACAGAAGGAGCAAGGTCCTGCCCCATCGTGTCAAATGGGCCACCAATAGTGGCGGAGAGCGCCAGCCAGGTAGAGCGATCGAAGCTGATGGATTTCAATCCTTCCGAGTTGGTGAAAAGGGTCGTGACAGACCCAGGATCCTCGGAGGCTGTGGGGACGGTGAGGGGAGCTGCTCTGATGCTCTCTGCCATCATGAAGAGCTTGCCTTTGGGTAAGCTGGACAGAGCATCCTTGGACGCCGTCGAGTCATCCCTGTCCGAAACGCTGGCGATCGAACTGTCCACCCTCTACATGGAGATGAACCCACTGAAATCGGTCGATCACTTGATGATGACCGGTGTCCTGATGAACCTCAGGAGGGCAGCAAGGGCCGTGCACACACTCCTCGATGCAGACACTGAATCCCTTCGAAGGGACGAGGTCTACCTGTCGGAGGCCGCCGACATACTCACGAAGTCAGCTAGAGCGTTCTCAGAAGCCGACAGTATGATAGCTCGGGATGTCAGTGAAAGTTTCAGGTTACTGGTGCCTAGTCTAGGAAGCAAGCAGAGGATAGCATCTCAGACCACAGTGTTACGTTCGATGACCGTTGCCATAAACGGCTTCTTCACTGCTCGCCTGCTGCTCTAGTGTTCGCCTGCAGGCTTCGCCTGAGTTCGATTGCCTTGAACACATGTCCGTCCGCGCTCTTCAGAAGCTTCCCTGCCTCATCAGGGGTGGCGCCCGTTTCTACCATGACGAGTGCGGACTTCAGGTCTCTGCCCGCCTCCTCAAACGCCGCGTCGGCCTTCTTGTAGTCGACTCCGGTCAGCTCCATTATTATGCGCTTTGATCTTTCCCTGAGCTTGCTGCTCCAAGGCCTCATGTCCACCATAAGGTTCTGGTACGCTTTGCCGATGCCGATCATCGCGGTGGTAGTTATCATATTGAGAACGAACTTCTGGGCCGTGCCTGACTTCATCCTGGTTGACCCAGTCAGCACCTCGGGGCCGACGGCGGGAGCGATCGTGACATCCGCGTGGTCTCTCATTTTCGGTTTGGGGTTCGTGCTGATGGCGACTGTCTTGCAGCCGATTGCCTTCGCAAAATCGAGGGCGCCTATCACGAACGGTGTCCTGCCTGAGGCTGAAAGGCCGACGATCGTGTCCTTCGGCGTCACCTTTACCTCGTCGAGCGCCCTAGCACCGGCTTCTTCGATGTCTTCGGCGCCTTCCATTGACTTCCTCAGGGCCTCCCAACCGCCCGCGATAATGCCGATCACCATATTGGGGTCAGCGCCGAATGTCGGGGGGCATTCAGATGCGTCCAAGACGCCAAGCCTCCCGGATGTGCCGGCTCCCACATAGATCAGCCTCCCCCCTGATTTGAAGGACTCTATCGCGAACTTCACAGCCTTCGCTATGTTCGGGATCTCCTTCTCGACAGCGAGGGGAACGTTCTTGTCCTCGGAGTTGATGAGCCGCAGGACATCCTCCACTGACATTCTATCGATAGTCTTGGTTCTCGGGTTCCTCGACTCGGTTTCCAGCCCCAGTAGTTCGTCGAAAACGTCACTCATGGTGATGGTGTTGCTACCGATTTGCCCCCTTTTAAGATAATCACCAGTTGCGCAGACAGCTACTCTGAGGGTCTTACTGAGAGCCCGGGCCGCAGCCGCCCTTCAAACACTCTTTTAAGCTGGATCATCGGGTCGCCTGCGAAACAGCAGTGCCAAAGAGGACTGCGACGAAGGCCACAAGACAGCGGAAAGCGCCCAAACCGCAATTGTTGGAGATGGGCCCCCAGAAAGTCGCCACGGTGACAACGAAGGGAGATCCAAACAAGATGGGCGACAGGGTCATGCCCGCGCTGTACGGCTCGGTGTACATGCTGAAGTCAGAAAGGAAGAAGGCAGGAAGAGACTTCAAAGTGAGAGCGCCGAGGGCACGCTGGCCTGACTCAGACAAGGTCTCGAAGGCCGAGTGGACTGGCATCTGGGCACTGCCTGTGCCGGAGGACACGATCGATATCCCGCAGAAGATACCGGAGATCCCCGTAGAGCTTCAGACTTGGGAGTACGGGACAGTGGCTCAGATAGTGCACCTTGGATCATACAGGACAGAGGCGAAGACGATCGAGAAACTTCTGAAGTTCATAGCAGAAGAGGGCCTCGAGATCGCCGGCGTCCACGAGGAGGAGTACCTCACAAGACCTGGGGCCAAGGTCCAGAAGACGATAATAAGGTACCCGGTTAGAAAGAGAATCTAGGGCTTCTTCGGTGGTCTGCCTCTCTTGGGGGCGGCTCCCTTTGCGTCTTCAGGACGGAGCACCTCAGCCACTATTTTCCCGAGAGGTGTCAGGAAATATCCGTCTTCATTCTCGGCCACGAATCCGTTCCTCTTCTCTGTCGCTATCTGTCTGCTTATGGTCGACAGGTGCTTCTTCAGCTTCGGCTGAAGGTCAACCAGCCTTGCCTTTGGATTCCTCTCAAGCTCAGTCAGAAGTGTGATGTCCTTAGGCATCGGCATAACGGGGACGGGTAGTTCTACCCTCTTGCCGGTCGCCCGGGACGGCACATATATGTGAACACTGCTCTTGCCATCTTCTCCGCGATAGCTCGCGTACACCATTGCCGCAAGGTACATGGCCAGACCCGCGGCCGGCAGCGAATCGCATAGTGTCACTATGGTTTCGTCCGATTTCTGCTTCTTCATCAACCTCAGGAGGTTGATCGTAGATTCGATAGGTTCAGATTCGCGAATCTGAGTCCTAAGGAATTGAATAGGTGTTCCTCTTGATCCGATGAGGGCAAGGATTCGATCTACTGTCTGCACGACGAGGTCGGACTGGTGTCCCACTGACTCTGTTGGTATGCCTAGCAGGACTGCGTCTCCAGGAGACAACCCATGCTCCGTGAATGAGGGAAGCATGAACCAAGAGTCGAAGACTGCGGCGAATACGAACAACTTGGACAAGGTGCGAATTCGTTCGCCGGGCTTGACTGATATGTCTTTACACACAGCACTGCCTTCCGAGATCATATGGCGCGTTGTGAGTTCGAGGTGATTTCAGCCTTGGTGCACGGGGCCGTAAGGGTGAAGCATCGTGGGGTTCATTGGTTGATGGTGCGAAGCAGTCCAGCTTCCACGTGTCTATCTCTTATATAGGCAGATGGTTTGTAGCGCCCACCGAAGGGGTCGGTGATAGCTAGGCGTGAAGGTGTTTGTCATCCCGTATGGGTCGGAGGAAATAGCTTTGCTCGCCAATCTGGCGACATCTCGTATTGAAGACGGAGCAACTGTGCTCTTCTTTTCCCCTGCAGGAAAGGAAAGAGACAAGAGAGTGGAGGCCACAGTGGGCAACTTCGAGATTCTAATCAGCATCTTCAGGGACCGGGGAGTGAGTTTGGTCTTCAAGGATGTGCCCATCGATGTTCAGGATTTCCTGAAGGCAGTGTCTGACATAGCGACCGCAATCGAAGAATCGCAACCGGGTGACTTGGTCGTCGATCTCTCGGGAGCAGTGCCCGCGCTTTCCTTGGAGGTGTACGCCGCCACGACCATCTATGCCTCAAAGGTCGACACCAAGGAGAGAGAACGGATAGCCGTCAAGTCCCAGACCCCAAGATCGGCTGAGCCAATCGAGGTTTTTCTCCCTGTTTTCACAGTATCGCGCTTCATTCCGCTCCTCCAGCAGCTGGACAAGCATCCAAGCGCCAAGCTCTCAGAGCTACAGCGATTGCTGGGGAAACATCCATCCACTCTGAGCCGCCAGATCAAGCGAGCAGAGCGAGCCGGTCTAATATTCAGAGCTGGGGGAGAGTACAGGAGAACGAAATTCGGAGAGGCAGTTCTGAGAGTCTTCTCAGACCAGAACTAACACTCTCACGTCTTCGTCCAACGTCAAGTGCCCGTGTGAATTGCCATTCAGGCGCGCGGGAGGTCTCTAGTGGGTCACAGCTAACTGTTAAATCGGTTCCGAAGGGCTACAGTCCCAAATGGTGGTAGTCGAGTGGCTCGGTCACTCATGTTTCCTTGTGACTGGTACTCAAGCGAGGGTCGTGGTGGATCCCTTCGAGACAAGTCCGCATTTCACGTATCCGCCTGTAACGGCCCTAGCCGACTTGGTGCTGATTACCCACGAGCACTTTGACCATAACAATGCCGGCGCGGTGACGGGTAGTCCAGTGATCATCCGAGGTCCAGGCGAATGGAAGTCGCCAGTACCAGTCAAAGGGCTAGCAGCTAGTCATGGCCCGAAGAGGGGCACAACTGCAGTCTATATCTTTCGGGTTGACGACCTGGATTTCTGCCACCTCGGAGATCTTGGCGAGATCCCAAGTGCCAAGCTAGTGAAGGAGATAGGCTCGGTAGACGTTCTGATGATCCCGGTGGGAGGAACCTACACGATAGATCACAGCGGGGCAGACCAAGTGTTGAAGCTCCTCAATCCGAAGATAGCACTACCTATGCACTACAAGACCGAATTCGTCGGACTCTCACTGGATCCGGTCAGCAAGTTCACACGGGATAAGACCAACGTCAGGCTTGAGAGCAGTAATCTCATCTCCGTGGACAAGAGCAGTCTGCCCAAGTCGACCACGATAGTGGTTCTTGCTCCGCCTGGTCCCAAGGTATAGCCTCGTCTCCATCAGCGTCCAGCCGGTCGTCGTTGCCAAGAGAGATACTGAGGGCTGGAAGCAATGATCAGCCGGGCATCTTCGATGCTATCTGTTCAACAGCTGCCATCTCTTCGTCTGAAAGCTTCACTTCTGCTGCGCCGAGATTCTCAAGTAGTTGAGCAGTACTTGAGACACCTATGATCGGCACGATCGTCACATCGAGTGTTGCCTGCTTCTTCAGAATCCAAGCCAAAGCCAGCTGTGGAAGTGATGCTCCCTTGCTCTTGGCGAAATCAGATAGTTCTATGATCACCTTCAGTCGATCCTCGGTTATCGATTCTCTCAACTTACTTGAGTATGAGGCTCGTGCCTGAGACGGAATGCCCGACAGGTATTTCTCACTGAGCATGCCTTCAGCCAGTGGCGAATACGCCATAATGGAAAGCCCGTAGCGCTTTGCTGTGGGAACCATGGTCTTCTCAATCTCCCTGTGCAACAGGGAATACCCCTCTTGTAGTGTGACGAGTTCGTGTAGTTCGTGGTCGGAGGCCAGCTGCATGAAGTCGGCGACTTCCTCTTGGCTGTGATTTGACGAACCCAGGTAGTGAACTCTTCCCGAACGCACGAGGTCATCCAAGGCCTTGAGCGTCTCCAAGTGCGGGGTCTCGGGGTCGGGTGCGTGCATCAAGTAAACATCAACGTGGTCCATCTGGAGCCTTTTCAGGCTCTCGCCTATCTGCCACATTATGTGCTTTCTGGATAGCCCCTTTCCGTTCTCCCATGGGGTCATCTCCGAACCCACTTTTGTGGCTATCACGAAGCTCTCCCTTTCGTGCCCTTTCAGCACATCACCCAGCACTTCCTCAGAGTTCCCTCGGTGGACGATGTCCACTGGGGCCATGGCTCCGTGGTACCGGTTGGCCGTGTCGATGAAGTTCAATCCACTATCAAACGCAATCTTGATTACTCTCGTCAGCTCGTCAGTATCCACTTTTCGTACGCCGTATTCGTCCGTCCGGCTGGATCGAGGCATATGCCAAGTGCCCAGGCAGAACTGGGAGACTTTGAGGCCACTGGAACCAAGCTTGAGATACTTCATTGTCACGGTCGCCCGAACTTACAGGAGATAGATTAAAGGTCTTTTGCGCCATTCCTGCAACGGGGTACGTTCGCAGAGCCGATCCTGTGGCTAGAGTGAGAACTTGGTTATTATCGGGAGCAACAAGAGTGAGGTCATGCCGAGCAGCTTCATGAATATCAACAAAGATGGCCCTGCAACGTCCTTCAGTGGGTCGCCAACAGTATCCCCGACAATGGTGGCCTTATGATCTACTGAGCCCAGTACGCCATAGGCTTCAACGAACTTCTTGGCGTTGTCGAACTGCGCCCCGACGTTGTTGAAGAAAAAGCCGAGCGTCGCGGCCGACGCTATTGCACCTATCATCAATGCTCCGAGTTCTTCCGGACCAAGCAGTAGACCCACAAGTACTGGAATCGCGAATGCCATAACTCCCGGCGTCACCATTTCCCTGAGAGCCACCGTCGCTGCGATGTCGACACACTTGGCGTAGTCTGGAACTGCCTTCCCTTCCCTGAGTCCTCTGATCTCTCTGAATTGTCTTCTCACCTCGTCCGCCATCCTGAAGGCGCCAGTTGCGGTTGAACCTAACATGAAAGAAGAGAACAAGTAGGGCAAACAGACTCCGATGAACAACGCAGCCAGGGCGTAAGGACTGGTGAACTCGAAGTGAGTTATCTTTGCTGTCTCGAAGTACGTCGCGAATATCACAAAGGCTGTGACAGTCCCGGATGCCATTGCGTATGCTTTGGTCGACGCCTTCATCGTATTTCCGACGGCATCCAACGATTCCAAGGTCTTCTTCGTCTCGGCCGACGCCTCAGACATTTGGGCAATCCCGTGTGCGTTGTCCACCATCGGTCCAAACGCATCAGACGACATTATGAACGCTGTCATAAGGTCAGTTCCCAGGTTGGCCACGACTATGCCATACAGGGAGCTTCCTGTGATTGCATACGAAAACACGATCGAACCCATCACGGCTAGGACGGGTAGAATGGAACTCTGGAGGCCGTATGAGAGACCACTGATTATGTTGATGGCGGCTCCTCCTCTGGAGATCTTGGCCAGTTGCCTGACTGGCTTGTTGTCAGGACCAGTATAGTACTCGGTCACGAATATGGAGATGAGCATAGCGGCGAGCCCGCTTAGACCCGCCAGAAAGACAGTGAAATCGTTCAGAAGGATCATCGATATCATGTACAGACCAATGGTACTTGAGAGCGCTGTCGCAGCCAGTCCGATTAGCACGGATCTTGACGGACTGACTCCTCTCCAGCGTCTGACCAGTGACATTCCGACGATCGAAGCCAGAATCCCGGTGGCCTGCATCACGACAGGGAACAACACAGCATTGGAACCGTACCGCCAGGAGAACGCAACGCCGAGGATCATGCCTGTAACCATGTCGTCGCTAAACGACTGGAACATGTCTGAGCCCCTTCCGGCACAGTCCCCGACATTGTCGCCGACCAAATCAGCAATCACTGCAGGGTTCCTCGGATCGTCCTCTGCGATGCCTTCTTCCAGCTTTCCGACTAGGTCAGCCCCGACATCGGCTGACTTCGTATATATCCCGCCTCCGATCTGTGCGAAGAGCGCAGCTAGACTCCCCCCAAATCCAAAGCCCACCAACGCCTGGAGGTCATCGACCGTGATCCTGAGCACGTTCACTCCCAAAAGACTGAGCGAAGTGACTGATAGCCCGGTCACCGCGCCGGCAAGGAAGGCGAACCTCAGGGCGGTGCCTGGTGACTTCATCGCGGCGCCAACCGTCCTGACGTTGGCTCTGACAGCAATGCTCATGCCGATGTAGCCGGCCAACAGGGAGAGCATCGAACCGGATACGAACGCGACCATGGTCTTCCAGCCGAAGAACCAGAGTATCGCCGCAGCTAGGAAAGGAATCAGGACCGCAATGGTTTTGAACTGTCTCTTGATGTACGCGTCGGTCCCGAGTTCTATGTAATGAGCGATCTGCCTCATTCGGTCGGTGCCGCTGGCTTGCCTAAGGGTTCTTCTGATGAGGTAGATGGTAACAGCTACCGCAAAGGCTCCGACGGCCAGAACGAAGATGGCCAAATCTATCAAGGTTACTCATAGGCACCGCTTTGGTTCGGAACTGAGTGGTGGAATATAGACCTTTCGTGTGTTCGTTGATGGCTCTCAGCCGTACACGACTAGATCAATCCCTTCATGGACATTAGGGCCTGAACCATCGGGGGACCAATCAACAGTAGCAGCGCCAGTCTCACAAGGTCCGACACCATGCCCACTTTGAACATGTCCCATGTCTTCACGTAGCCAGAGCCGTACACTATTGCCATCGGAGGTGTTGTGGATGGCAGCGCACTTGAGATCGAGCTGGCTATCGCAGTAGCTATCACTGCGGGCAGCGGGTTCAGACCCGAAGCCTTGGACAGGACAATCGCCACCGGCACAGTCACAGTGGCGGCCGCCGTATTGGACGCAGGGTAGGTGACAACGAACGCGACAATTGCCGATATTGCGAAGACCTCGAAGTATCCCAGGGTCAAGCCCATTGTCCGAATGTAGTTGACCACCCAGTCCACTGCTCCCGAGTTGGTGAGCCCCAGTCCCAAGACAAAACTGCCGCCAAACATGAAAATCGTATTCCAATCAACACCAGCGACGAACTCGGGGAACTGCAACAGCTGCCTTCCTTCAACGGGGATGAGGAACAACGCTGCGAGCACTAGCACTGCCGGCGCATACTCTGGTAGGTAGTTCTTCACGACGGAGTTGAGAGAAACGAGAGATGGATTGAACTCTGCAAGCATCGCTGTGATTCCCGGTGCAACCCAGAGGACCAACGCCAAGAATACAAGTGCAAGGACGTACTTCTCCCCGCGGTTCATCCGTCCAAGTTCGGACCTCTTCTTGCGCAGTTCGGAGAACACGGGCGAGATGTCACTCAATTCTGGCTTCAGGAACAGCTTGTATATGACGAACCAAGTGATCAGGATCGCCAGGATCGCCTGAGGGGTTCCTATGAACAGCCAATCGAAGAAGGTGAGTGACGTACCTGGGAGCGCCTGCTCTATTGCCGCCTTCGCTATCAGGTTGGGCGGCGTACTAACCAGAAGAAGCAGAGCTCCGGCAGACGCGGACTGGCCCAAGGCCAGCATCGTTCCCTCGGCGTACCTGCTGCCCTTCTCGAAATGCGACGCCACTAGGAGCGAGAGCACCAGCGGATACATCATGGCGGTCGCCGCCGTAATTGATCCGGTGACCGTCAATAGAGCGGTCGGCAAACACGTGAAGAACAGCGCAGCCAGAGCGGGATCCTTCCCCCTGTAGAGCGAAGCTAAGGTGAGCGCTATGCGTTTGTCTAACCCCCAGACCTGCATTGCCTTCGCCAGCGTGAATCCCCCCATGAAGATCCATATCAACGGGTTCCAGAATTCACGGAGAGCGTCGTTCCACTTCACAATGCCGGTCAGCGAGAACAAAACCACGAGCATGACCCCCGTCACGCCAAGAGGGGCAACCTCCGAGATCCACCAGATTGCAGCGAAGATAGTTATCGCGATGGCGATCTGGGGTGCCCTCGGGTTGCTTGGGATGACATCCTGAGCGCCGGGCAATGGAGGCAGGATGAACGCCAACAACAGGACAGCGACACTCGCGCTCACTATGGCTGCCAGTTTCCTGTCCAATTCCTCGCGTCAGGCCAGTCGTGATGTTCAGTATTAACCTTTGATGGAAGCTAGCACTCAGTTCAGCGAAACATGCTCTTGGCCAGACGCGTGATGTCGCTTGGCCTCTCCGCAACTTGGGCCCCTGCCTCAGAGAGAGCTGCAACCTTTGATTCGTAGTCCCCGTGTCCGCCGGATATTATGGCCCCAGCATGACCCATTCTCTTCTCGCTCGGTGCTGACCTACCAGCCACATACGCTATCACAGGTTTGTCAAAAGATGTGTCCGCGATGAATTCGGCGCATCTCTCCTCGTCGTCGCCTCCAATCTCGCCTACGATCACCACGCCTGTGGTCTCAGGATCCTGTTTCATCAGCGTGAGTGCGTCGATGAAGTTCGTGCCTGTGACGGCGTCTCCTCCCAGACCGGCCACCGTAGACTGGCCCAATCCTGCCTTCGTCATGGCCCACGCTATCTCGTAGGTCAGGGTTCCACTTCTCGACATGATGCCCGTTGCTCCGCGTGAGAATGCCTCGGCTGGCATGATGCCGACTTTCGACGACCCAGGCGATATGATGCCAGGGCAGTTCGGGCCCACCACTCGCGTACCCTTTGATCGGGCAACTGCGATGACCCTCATCGTGTCAAGAGGTGGAATGCCCTCGGTTATGATCACCAACAGCTTGACGCCCGCCTCGATCGCATCCAAGCTTGCTCTGGACGCAGAGGGGGCCGGCACATAGAGGATTGACGTGTTCGCATTGCCCGCTCTGATGGCTTCCTTCGCGGAGTCATACACTGGAACTCCCCAGATTTCCTGACCGCCCTTGCCAGGACTCACTCCGGCCACAACATTGGTTCCATAGTCTTTCATCAGTTTCGTATGGAAGTTGCCCTGTTTGCCTGTGATGCCATGGACGACGACCCTCGTATCTGCATCAACCAAGATCGTCAAGGTTCTTCCCTCGCCAGGTCCGCGGCTCTATGGGCTGCCTCGTCGGCTGAGACGAAAGACTCGATTTCGGCGTCAGGAATGGAGTCAATCACCTCCCTTCCTTTCGCTTCGTTGGTTCCGACCAACCTGACCAACATGCGCTTCCTAGTTGCGTGCTTGCTCAGGGCTTCTCTGATGCCCGCGGCGATATCGTCACATCTAGTTATGCCGCCGAATATGTTGATGAGGATCAGCTTGACGCGAGGATAGTCCAGCAGCACAGAGAGACATCTCTCAAACTCCTCGGCTGATGCTCCGCCTCCTACGTCAAGAAAGTCGGCAGGAGCACCTCCGCTGGTCTTAATCAAGTCAATCGTTGCCATAGTCAGGCCTGCTCCGTTTCCAATGATGCCTATGTTGCCTCCTAAGTCGACCAGCTTCACCCCCTTGCCTTGCGCGAACCTCTCGAACTCCGAGCCTAAGGCTGGCGTGGATTCTCTGTTCCTGAATTCAGGATGCCTGTAGAGTGCCTCGTCGTTCAAGATCACCTTCGCGTCGAGCGCGACAAGCTGGTGGTCAGGGGTGAGTGCCAAGGGGTTGATCTCCACCAAGTCTGCGTCAAGGTCCGTCATGAGTGAGTAGAGTCCGCTGCAGATGCTCGCGAATGTCGAATGCAACTCCTTCGGTAGTGACAGTCTCTGGGCGATTCCCTCGCCCTCCGACTTCGTGAACCCAACAATCAGGTCCACTCTCTCCTCGACTATTGCCTTTGGGTTCGTCTTCGCAGTCTCTTCGATGTCGACGCCGCCCTGCGGACAAGCAAGGAAGACCGGGCTCGCTGCTGACCTGTCCAGCGTCAATGAGAGGTAGAGTTCTTGTTCCACTTCCACGTAGTGCGAGACCATAACCTTCGAGACGGGCTCTCCACGGACCTCGCTCGATAGCATCTTGCTCGCTGCTTTCCGGGCTTCCTCTTTCCCCTTCACCAAGATGACGCCTCCAGCTCTACCTCTTGATCCCGCAAGCACCTGCGCTTTGATGAGTGCCGGGAAACCCACGCGCTCTGCAGCCCGGAGTGCCCCGTCAACATCATTTGCAGTTTCGAAATCTGGGACTGCTATTCCGTATTCCCTGAAGAGTGAACGTCCCTCATACTCGTAGAGCCTCGTCAATGGGCCTTCGCCATCTGAGAACCGATCTCTATGGCTCTCAAGTTGAAGTCCTTGGAAGCCTCAGTCGAACGCTCGACCACTGCCTTTCTCAAGAGTTCGAGATCCGGTACGCCTAGGATGGCTGCCACGTAGCCTACCATGATTGAGTTCGCGTACCTGTCTGAGCCCAGCTCTTCCTTGCTTCTCTCTCTGGCCAGGACTACTCTGACTTGTGCCTTCTCCAGGTTCTGCAAAGCTGTTGTCGACAGCACTAGCGCGTTGCGCTTCAAAGGGCTGGTTCTCGGTCCGGCAACCGACCTCGGGTCAAGCACTACTAGGAGGTCAAGCCCAGTCGCCCAGGGAAATGGTTCCCTTTCATCAGAGATCACGATGTCCGCTCTTGAGATACCGCCTCTGACCTCGGCTCCGTACTTCGCGCTGACCGACACAACTAGTCCTTTCTGCTTTGAGGCTGCTGCCCCGAGTAGGGTTGCCGCCCAGACCACGCCCTGACCTCCGGTCCCGACGAAGCGGATCTCCTTTCTCAATCAGATCATCCCCCGATGAGCTCTCCGAGTTCGGGTCGCAGTCCTTTCCCACCCTTTGTGAACTCCCCGACCAACATCTTCCCCTCAGTGGTTCGCTTGCTCACAGCATCATCCACTCTAATCGTCCTGTCCTTTATCCACTTCATCAATCCTAAGGGATCGCGGGTCACGCGCTTCCCGAATTGGACAGGACACTGGCTCAACGCTTCCACCAGACAGAAACCCCGAGTTGTCAGCGCGGTCTTCATCGAGTTCCTGAGTTCCATGAAGTCGGCGGTGGACCATCGAGCCACGTACGACGCGCCCAACACTGCACAGAGTGTCGGACCATCGAGTGGCTTCGGGCTCCGGGCAAGAAGAGGGCCTTCAATCACCGACGAAGGGGTGGTAGGACTCTGTTGGCCGCCAGTCATTCCGAAGACCATGTTGTTGATCACGAAGGCTTTCACATCATCGTCTCTTCTCGCGGCGTGAAGCAGATGGTTTCCACCGATTGAGTACGCGTCTCCATCACCCATGAACGCCACGACAGTGAGATCGGGTCTGGTGAGCTTGGCGCCCAGTGCAACCGGCAGGGCTCTTCCATGTGCTACATGAATGGAATCCGCCTTGATGTACCCGCCTATCCTGCCTGAGCAGCCTATCCCGGACACGACTGCGATCATTTTCATGTCCAACTTTGCGTCATCGACGGCTCCCAGAAATGCGCTCATGACGGCCCCGTTTCCGCACCCCGTGCACCACATTGTGGGAAGCCTGTCTTCACGCAAGTGTCGCAGCGGAGAGGAGTCAGGCCTCATTCAGAATCACCTGTTCAACTTTCTTCGGTCTCGGTGGTCTCCCCAAGCTCGTGATGCTAACAACTTCGGATTCACCAGCAAAGGGGCGGATCAGCCAAGCAAGTTGACCGAGAGCCTGCTCGACGACTATTATACGCTGCTTGCCGTTCAAGATCTGCTTCATGGCTCTTTCGTCGAGCGGCCACATGGTCTTCATTACAAGCAATCCAACCTTCTTGCCCTGCGACCTGGCCATGTCGACAGCGCGTCTGGCCGCTATTGCGGAGCTCCCGTAGGAGACGACTATCTCCTTTGAGTCGTTCACGCCCGACTGCTCGCGCATCCAGATCTTGTCGATGCTTCTCACGATCTTCTCTCTCAGTCTCACCAAAAGACGTTCCGTCTTTCCGGCGCTAGAGGTAGGATATCCTCTCTCATCATGAGACAGCGTATCCAACAGAACGTTGAACCCCTTGCCCAAAGGTGGGAACCCTGGGACAAGCGATTCGTCTGTCTGGAACGGAGCTGTCGCATCCTTGGCGTCAAGCACCTTTCTGTCAACAACTTCGTAAGCTTGGTCAATTGAGACGGAGGACCTAAGATTCGCCAGATGTCCGTCTGTCAGAAGAATCACAGGAGTCCGCAACATCTCCGCCAGGTTGAACGCCTCGATGGTCATAGTGTAGAGTTCGCCGAAGCTGCTGGGACACAACACCAGTGGCAGTTGATCTCCGTGTCTGCCCCAGATGGCCTGCATCAAGTCCTGTTGAGATCCCACGGTCGGCACGCCGGTGCTCGGTCCCATTCTCTGTGCATCGACCACCACAAGAGGGATCTCCAGCATTGTGGCCATGCCTATGTTCTCCTGAATCAGGGAGAACCCAGGGCCACTCGTTGCGGTCATGGCTTTGACCCCAGCCCAGCTCGCACCAATCGAGGCCGCGGACGCCGCTATCTCATCCTCCATCTGCCTGAATATGCCGCCGGCCTTCGGGAGATCTTCGGCCATCAGCTCCATAATCTCGCTCGCTGGAGTGATCGGATAGCCAAAGAAGGCCCTACAGCCTGCTGCCATCGCTCCCTTGGCAATCATCTCGCTGCCGGACAGGAACTCCATCAACCAACACCCAGCCCCACCAGCCAACGGTCGCCTCCTTTGGCCGCAACACCATAAGGGGCAGTCTTCTTCCAGTCTTTGATGAGAGGTTGCTCCTCTTCGAGCGAACTCGACCCGGCGTTGGTCATCCTCCTTCAGAGGACGTTCGGCCATATTAAGGGTTCAGTCCATTTCGATGCGGCCGAGTTTCCGGTCTCATGCAAAGACCCTGGCGCAAAGCAACACGCTTAAGACGGGGCAATCATGGCGCCGATGCTCGATATGAATGCGGGAAGAATGCTTCTGGCCTTCTACTCAAGGTCAGGTACAACAAGGAAGGTTGCTGAGAAACTCGAGCAGGTCTTGGGGTGCGATGTGGAAGAAATCTTTGACTCCAAGAGGAGATCTGGTGTCTGGGGCTTCATAGTTTCGGGCTTCGATGCAACGTTCAGCAAGCTCACAGTGATCAGACCAGTTGAGCATGATCCTTCTGCATACGATCTGGTGATAGTGGGATCTCCAGCCTGGAACCGGAGTGTGTCTGCTCCAATAAGGACATACTTGACTCAATACAAGAATGGACTGAAGGACGTGGCCTTCTTCTACACGGGCGGTGATCTGAGGAACAAGAAGGTATTTCAGCAGATGGAGGACATCTGCGGCAAGAGACCGGTGGGGTTGCTCGCACTGACCGAATTCGAGGTCAATCAGGGCAAGTACGACTCCAAGGTCAGGGAGTTCGCGAAGGAGTTGCGCGCGAAGCCAGCTTAGACTACTTCCGCCTCGCTCTGCCCTACCTGATGCTGTCGCCTTCACTTCTGAGTTAAATCTGCAGGCGGACGCGTTCCAGTCAGGAACATGACTGATCTAAGCATGGCAGTGTTGGAGGTGATTCGAAGTCGTCGTTCGGTGCGATCTTTCAGACAGGACAAGATACCGGCCGAGCATCTTGAGCGGATCCTGGACGCAGCTCGCTATGCCCCAAATGCAGGAAATGAGCAGCCTTGGCGTTTCCTCGTCGTCCGCGAGAGAGCTAACATCGACCGACTCCGTCCCGTGCTTGAGAACTGGGTCCGAAGACGAGTCGAAGCAATGCAGTTGGACCCTGATGTAAGGGACCGGCGCCTCGCGGAGATGCTCACCCAACTGGGCGATGTCATCGCCGCACCGATCCTAGTGTTCATCTTCGTGGACACGACCAAGTATCCCACATTGGCTGCTTATGATGGTGCACTGGCGGCCGGCAACCTGATGTTGGCTGCTCGCTCCTTTGGCTATGGAAGCTCCTTCCAGACGAGCTTCTTCCCTAAGGGAGTAGTGCGCGAGCACTTCGGTGTACACAAAGAGTATCGTCTCATCTGCGCCGTGCCCTTGGGTCGTCCCAAGGAGTGGCCCCCAGCTCCGCCGAGAAAATCACTGAACGAGTTGGTCGCATACGAGCACATGTGAGGTCGACTAGCGGTTCGTCTGCGGTTCTACTTGCCTGATATCAAGAGCTGCAACACCCGGAGCGGCGCGGTCAAGTAACCCGTGATCTTGGATGTCCTCACGCGTTTCATAGTTGCATCTATCTCCAGCAATTCGGATTGACTCAGACTCCAGCCCACTGCTCCTGCGATCTCAACGACATGCGACTCCCTCTTCGCCCCGACTATTGGCACTACAGCGTCCTTGCTGATCAACCAGTTGAGGGAGACTTGGGTCACCGTGACCCTCCTTGCCTTCGCGATCTCTTCCAGAACCTCGACGAGCTGTCTGATACTGCTGAGGTTTGAGCCTGAGTAGTAGGGGTTCACCGCCCTGATCAGGTCTTTGGGTCTTCTCGGCAGGTTCCCTGAAAGAAGGCCTTGAGCGAGCGGAGAGTACGCTATCAGCCTCATTCCCTCCTTCTGAAGATAGGGCAGAAGTTCCTTCTCTGGACTTCTTTCGAGTAGGTTGTACTGAACTTGGTCCGAGACGAGGTGCGCTGACTCCAGCAGCTTTCTTGCTTCGATTACGCCGGTCAGTCCGAAGTTGGAGACGCCAGCCATCGCGATCTTGCCGTCCAGGTGGAGCTTGTCGAACGCTCTCATCGTTCCGCCCAGTCCGTACAACGGATTCGGATAGTGCAGTTGGTAGAGGTCCACGCATTTGAGACCGAGCCTTTTCAGGCTTCTGTCCGCAGCCCTCAACGTACCTCCATACGTCGCGTTCTGGGGCATCACCTTCGTTGCGATCACAAGCCCTTCTTTGCCTTCGTCTGCTAGTATCTCTCCCAAGATGGTCTCTGACTGTCCATATGCCTCAGCCGTGTCGAAGAAGTTTATTCCCAAGTCCTTTGCTTTCCTGAACACTTTTCGGAGATCCTCCTTGCCGTAATCCGTTCCGTATCCCCAGCCACTTGTACCCCACTGCCATGTGCCTATGCCGATGGCGGAGATCTTGGGACCTCCTCGACCCAGTTCAACTTCCTTCACTTGAGTTCACCACAGACCTCCCCGTACCCGTCAAGTCTCACAGAATTATATAGGCCTGCCCCGCGACCCGGGTCAGTCCATGCGGGCTTCAATATCGGTTTACAATCTAACAAGGAAACACGGAGGTGTGATAGCCGTTGACAGGCTGATTCTGGAAGTCGAAGAAGAGTCATTCGGCTCGCTCGGACCGAACGATGCGGGAAGAACAACAGCCGTCTACGTTCCGTGTGGAACCTCGAAACCAACATGGAAATCGCGGTAAACATGGCGTCGCGTGCGACGGAACGTTGATATGCTCCGTAGGTCTAGGGTTACGCAAGGGAATAGGTCCCGATGACAAAAATATCCTATCTTGGAGCCGGCAGTGCGTTCGCGCCAGTCCTGAGCAAGGACATTTTCCAGATCCCGGGACTAGAGGAAGGGGAACTGTGCCTTGTGGACATAGACCCTGAACGATTGAAGCTCTCCTATGAAGCGACCAAGATCGTGAACGACAAGCTGGGAAGGAAGTGGAAGATCACCGCCTCCACCGATCGCAGGGATGTGATGGAAGGTTCCGATTTCCTAATAAACACGATCGAGGTCAGCGGGGTACAGACCGTCAAGTACGACTATGAGATCCCCTTGAAGTATGGCGTCGACCAGTGCATAGGTGACACGATAGGTCCCGGTGGCATCATGAAGGCATTGAGGACGATTCCGCCTTGGCTGGACATCCTGCGGGACGCCGAAGAGTTGTGCCCTGCTGCGCACGTCCTGAACTACACCAATCCCATGTCGATGATGATGCTGGCAACGTTCAGGGCCTCAAAGATGAAGGCTGTCGGCCTGTGCCATTCCGTGCAGGGTACTTCCATGGTTCTGTCGGACTATCTGGAGGTGCCCTATGAGGAGCTGGAGTGGCGTTGTGCGGGAATCAACCACATGGCTTGGTTCACCCAACTAGCACACCATGGAAAGGACATGTACCTTGCTCTCAAGAAGAAGGCGAAAGAGGACAAGGAGTTCTATGAAAGGGACCCGGTGAAGTTCGAGATCATGTTTCACATGGGCTATTTCGTCACTGAGTCCAGCGGACACATGTCGGAATATGTCCCATACTTCAGGAAGAGACCAGAGCTCATCGACAAGTACTGTCGGGAAGGATACTTGGGTGGAAGGGGGTTCTACTCGAGGAACTGGCCTGAGTGGAGAAAGGACTTGGATGAGAGGAGGAAGAGGATCATCAGCGGAGAGGACGAACCGGATCTGGAAAGAAGTGTTGAGTACGCTTCGGAGATCATCGAAGGAATCGTCTTCGATCGCCGCAAGGTGATACACGGCAACATCACCAACACTGGGCTGATCCCCAATCTGCCTCAGAACGAGGTCGTGGAGGTCGCGTGTTTGGTAGACCGCCATGGCATCAGTCCGATGTACTTCGGTAAACTCCCCCCGCAGCTGGCCGCGCTGAATAGGTCGAACATGGCAGTATACGACATGGCAGTGAGGGCAATCATGAACAACAACTACGAGATGGCGGAGCAGGCCTTGATGCTCGACCCGCTGACCTCCGCAGTTTGTTCACTGGCTGAGATAAGGCAGATGTTCGCTGAACTGTGCAAAGCGGAGAAAGAGTATATCCCCAAACTGGAATGAAGGCACCAGTCCTGATGCGCTAAGCGGCAACACGGACGACGATGGACCTGTCACTGCAGAGATAGTGACGACGAGCAGTGAACGGTTCTCGGGCACCCTCGTTCATGAAGCAACTTGGCCTGTTTGCTTTGTAGCTGCCAGCTGGCCTATCTCTGCCAGCAACTTGCACATGTTGCATGTGTCTCCTGATGATGGCTCGCCGCAGATCTGGCATTCTCTGATCCCGGCGTCCACAGTCTTTCCTTGTACAAGTGCATTTCTCAGTTTCTCGCTGCTCTCCAGTATCTGATACCTGATCCCCGGGTGACGCCGCTCCAGTTCATCCATGACTCTCTTCACATTTCTCCGGATGACCTCTCCCCTGTATGGGCATTCTGGAGCGAATTCCATCTCTGGGAGAACTATGCTGGCATAGAGGGCTACCTCCTCTTCCGGGGATCTCCTCAATGGCTTGATCCTCCGTACGAACTTGTCGCTGTTGACAATCCCATCACCTCTTGTCATCCGTACGATGTTGCCTGTCATGAAGTTCATCAGCGCAGATTCTACTTCGTCGTCCAGATTGTGGCCTGTGGCGAGCTTGTTTGCGCCCAGTTCCCTTGCCTTTCTGTTCAAGATCTGTCTCCTGAAAACTCCGCAGTTACAGACTCCAGGTCTGAGAGATGCCAGTTCATCTACTGTATAACCCAGCTCCTCCCTGAAGGAGAAAACATGGTGCTCGATCCCTCTTTCCCTTGCGACTTCGTCTGCGTTCCTGAGGTTCTTGTCATCTATGCCCTTTATGCCTTGATCGATTGAGATTGCGATGAGATCGATGCTGTCGCCGTGCATCCTGTTGAACTTGTCCAATAGGTGAAGTGCCGTAACCGAGTCCTTGCCACCCGACAGGGCGACCGCTATCCTATCTCCAGTCTGGATCAGTTCGTACTCTCCGATCGTTCTCCTGACTCTTTTTTCGAAGAAGGATACGAAACACTTCCTGCACAACGAAAGTCCGTTGTACCTCAGTTCGACTTCACCCGTCTTGCCACATCTGTTGCAGACCTTTGGCTCAGCCACCAATGTGCTTCAGTCTGCTCCCAAGCCGTGTTAAGCCTTTGGCTTGGCCAGTCCCATGGCGTGGAAGGCAGTCGCGGTTTGTCTGTCCTACCCGAATGCACTTCCTTTGAACTGGCACCACTGGCTTGTCTCCAGAAGATGTCCGGTCATCCCGTCTGCCATCCCTTGGGACGGACGCTTCCGACCGAAAGCTTCACCAGGGGGTTGGGTAACAATGGCTCACGATTGGAGACATAGAATCGGTTGCGCCCTGAGGTAGGAGGCGTCGAGACTATCCTCAGCATCTGATGCTCGCAGGGCGTCGTTCCTATCATAACACTTGAGAACGGGTCGAATCTCCTGGTCGTCTCGGGAAAACCTTAAGACGAAACAGGGGTTCGTTCGCGGCCAGATGCACATGGAAGTAAAGCTCGGGCTTCAAAGCTACTCGCTAAGAAAGATGCCATATGAGAAGGCCGTCGAGGCGATCGCGGACTTGGGGCTAAGGTATGTGGAGGCTTTCTCGGGTCATCTACCCCCAGAACAGGCAAGCGTTCCTAGGTCGAAAGCCCTGTACGAGAAATACAAGGTGGAACTGCTGAGTCATGGAGTGAACGCGATGCACAACAACAAGGAGGAACTGACTGCCCTCTTTGACTTCGCGAAGGCTGCCGGAGTGCAGGTTCTCACTGCAGATCCAGACCCCGAGAGCCTTGACTTGTTGGACAAGTTGGTCGACGGCTATGGCATCGCAGTCGCGATCCACAATCACGGTCCCACTCACAGGTATGGCACGATCGACAGCATTGTCAAAGCGATTCAAGGGCACAATGAACTGATGGGAATGTGTCTGGATACGGGTCACCTAGCCAGGTCTGGGGAGGACATAGCAGAAGCTGCGAGGAAACTCGGAAGCAGAATGCACGGGCTGCATTTGAAGGATGTTGATCGCGACAACAAGGAGGTGCCCTTCGGCACGGGCAGGCTGGACTTCAGCAAGATGCTGTTGCAGTTGAAGCAGAACGGGGTCCTTGAGCGAATACCCGTAATCTTAGAGGTAGAATCGAACCCGGATAGTCCGATCCCTGGAATACGGGAGTCCCTCGGAAATGTGCGGACGCTGCTTGGCGGTTTCCGTGAATAGGATGACTGGTTCGATCGAGAGGATCCTCGGACTCTTCGTTGACGAGTCGTTCCCGGAGGGCGGGATAGATGCCTCAAAGAGTCTGTGGCAGAAACCCGGGAAGGGCTCAGCCTCAGGCAGCGACATGTTCCCGGGCAAGGTTGACGTGCGCTATCTCAGATTCCTTGTGGAAGCCCTGTACCGTGAGGCAAAGATCACTGGCAACCGCAGGTACCATCAAGTGGCAGATGAGCACGTCAGATACATGGCGCGGATGATCCGCGAGGATCATCCCACTTGGGCCATGGGCAATGCTCTGGAGATGATCGGGCTCCATCAACAGTACAGCGGTCACGATGATGACCTTGTGGAGCGCGCCAAGCAGGTCTTGGACTGGGCTAGGAAGAGAGAGGTCACGATCACGACCGCCGACGGCGTGTCGTTCACTCACTTCCCGTGCGGCTACGGATTCCCCTATGCGAAGGATGTCGGGTGGACAAATGATCTGAGCATGTTCGGGTCCGGGCTCGTGTGGGCCTACGAACTGACGGGCGATGCATCCATCCTGAATGACGCGAAGAGCTTCGCCGAGTACTTCATCCAACCATGGAGACCAAACGCGGTCGCGGAAGATGGCTACTGGCATTGTGGAACTTGGAGGGATGATCTCGGTTCATGGGTGATTGGACCGGCTCACTACACTGGCTTCGAGAGCACAGACGCATACGGGGATGAGGCCTCGTGGGTGGTCTCGACCATGTCATGCATTGACTTCTTGGTGCGCCTTCACAGACATGCGTCGGATCCTCGCTTCCTAGATCGCTGTTTGAGAGGGGCAAGTTGGGCATTTGACAGCTGCCAGTTTGAGGACGGGGGCATTGGTCTGTGCGGCAGGGACGACGAATGGCTGGGGCTGACGGGCGATGCCATCTCCCAAGTTGCCATGCTCAAGCCGCTGGTTGACAGTGAGTCTGCCGTCTTCAAGAGGCTTCTCAAGGGAGCAAGACTGTCGTTTGGCTACTTGAACCGAGAGTTGCCGTCGGCGAAGATCGAAGAGCACGGCGCGAAATGGGTCACTCATGGAACATCGATTGACCCTCTCGTCAATGTCGGGTGGCTTTGGGTGTCCGCGGTCTTGGGAATCCTGAACGGGCGCGATTTGGGGTTCTCCTAGGCTCTGTCACTGGACTAGGGTCTCCAAACAACAACACGGAGAAACTCGAATGGAGCGGGCGTTTGCAGAACCGACAGGGCGCGTCAGTCACCAGAATGTCCGGAACAGGTCTAGTGTCACCGAAGAACCCTCTCCTGAAGCAGTCCCAGCTCTCATTTAGTATCGTGTTCTCTTCCAGTGATCGGACTACCGCCCCCGCTGTAAACGCATAAGAATCAAGATTAACAGCGGAGCCTCGTGAGGCGCTGGTTCGATTTCTCTGAGCGGGAAACCGATGTTCTATCACAATTGGCAACTCCGGAGAAGATACAGAAGCACTTAGACAGTATTGACTACGACCTGGGCAAGAAGGGTGACTTTCGTCGTTCTCCTAGGGCTGTGATGAAGGACAAGAAGGCAGACTGCTTTGAGGGAGCTCTCTTGGCGGCTACGGCTTTGAGATTTCACGGGTATCCTCCAATGGTCGTTGACCTCGCGGCGGTTCGTGACGATGATCACGTCCTAGCAGTCTTCAAGCGATTCGGCCATTGGGGTGCCGTTGCGAAGTCAAAGTACACCGGACTTGGATATCGAGAGCCAATTCACAAGAGCATCCGAGAGCTGGCGCTGTCCTACTTTGAGGACTACTTCAACTTGGCTGGGGGCAAGACGCTCAGGCGGTACTCGGGGCCGGTCAACCTGATGATGTTCGACCATGTTCATTGGATGACCACGGAGAAATCCGTCCTATTCATTGCAGAGCACCTTGTCAAAGTGAGACACATGAGCCTATTGACTCGCGGGATGATTCGAAACCTCGGCAGAGTGACTCGCATCCAGAAAGAGGCGGGCGAGCTGGCTATGAGGAGGACTGGGCTCTTGCGGAACGGAAGAGCGTCTGCAGTTGAGTGAGATAACATCAACGACAGCGCGACGACCCTTGCTTGGAGGAACCCTGCGAGTCGCTTGCAGATATTGTTCACTTCTCTAGCACGACCTTCTCCAGTATTGCCCCGGAGAGATCTGTAGTATCATAATCCTTGCCACCGCACTTCGGGCACGCCATGTACGCGTAGAGCAGCTCAAGAGGATAGTGAGCATGTGACCCTTTCTCATCTTCCTCCTCGTGGGTGAGCTCGGGAGGCACTTCCTTCTTCACATCATCCTCGACCTCGCTGAAAGCCCACTTCCGGCCGCATTTCCTGCAACTGAACTGAGTGTCCACGCGCTCAACCTCGAACTTCGCCCCTTCCATCCCAGCAGGCTTCGCAAGCGTCTCCAAAGCTTCTTTCATTGTGGTCGGATCTACCATCGACAGCGTTCCTACCCTGACTGTCGCCGAGATGACCTTGCGTCCGCCCTCAGACTTCACGTGATCTTGAAGCGCTGAGATCAGTCGTGATGCCATGGTCCATTCGTGCATCTCAACCTTGGCTACGAGGGGGCCGTTAAATCCCTTGGTCTCCTCATGGAAATCGACTTAAAGCCTCCCGGCGCAGGGGTTCGCTGCTTGCCCCTAGCAGTCGGCGTCGACGTGGGAACATCGTCGTTGAAGGCTGTTGCACTCACCGGGACCGTGATCACTTCGTCGGTCCGGATTCCCATGGCAGTGCCGACAAGGATCTCAGACCTCTGGACTCTCTTCAGTGAAGCTCTAACAGGCTTGCTCCCTCCTGAGGCGCGGATGCAAGTGGGTTCGCTGTGCGTGAGTGGAAGGGCGCCCACGTTGGTGGGGATACGAGCGGACCAAGAGGACGGTCCGGTAGTAGGGTGGCAGAGCAGCTCGACGAGGGAAAACGAAAGGTTCTACATGGATTCGATCGCCAAGTCCCTCGCGACAGAAGACCGCGACCTCTACGATGCCTGCAGGTTCTTCGTGAATCCGCACGAGTTCCTGACCTACAGGCTCACTGGTGTGATCAGGTCATCCACTCCTTCGAAACTATACCACCCATGGGGAGGGTACATGACCGAGGCCACTAGGAGGATCAGAGAGGCGAGGGTAGACACAGCAAGGGTTGCACCTCCTGCTGTCGTGGGATCGCTGATCGGGACGGTTTCGAAAAAGGCGGCTGATGGATTGGGACTTGACCCGAGCACGCGTGTAGTCATGGGCGGTTGGGACTTTATGGTCGATTTACTGGGATCGGGCATCATCGCTCCAGGGGAATTGCTGATCAGAGCGGGCACTTCATTGGCAGTGGACGCTCTCTGGTCAAGACCTCTGGAAGCCGGAGGCTTCTTCTCCGTTCCTCACTTCATCTCGGGTCTCTTCGTAGTAGGAAGGGTTGTCAGATCTTCACTAGATCACCTGGGTGACCTTAGGGTCGAAGGTCAGGAAGTTGCCCGTCCATTCAGGTACGATGAGCAGGAGATGCACAGGGTTGTTGAGGCCATATCATCGTTGGTGAACGTGATGGGGGAGCCTTCAGTTGTCGCATGCTCTGGAATGAACGCGCTTGATGACGGATTCTTTCTTGCGCTGTCACAAGTCTTGGAAAGAGGAGTGGAGCGGGTCAGCAACCCAGTGGCTGAGGCTCGAGGAGCAGCGATTGTCGGCTCAATCGCTTCAGGATTGACGCCAACCTACGAGGAACATGCCCGGACGATCAGATCCGAGCGAGAAAAGATAGAGTTCGAGTGAGAAGGCAATGGCATCCAATGCTGTCCCCGGATCAAGGCTCGGATGAAGGGCAGCTAAGGCTTAATTCACCCTCAGGCCATAGAACAGGCGATGAGGCCTGGGCCCGCGACCATCATCGCGGTATTGGTGCTGCTGGTCGGTCTTTTGCTCTCTCCGCCTGGGACACCGCCGAGTGTGCAGTTCGATACCTCTTTCTGGGATCTTTCCAAGATCACTGCACCGACCAACGCGACAATGGGGGGGTGGCAGACTCTGCAGTCCGGCGTGTTGAAGTCTAACGTGACTTACTTCAGCGAGACGTACGGCGGGTCGCCTGTGATGATTGAAGGGCTGCTGTACAAGCCCAATCAGGGCGGGGAGTTGCCAGCTGTCCTGGTGATGCACGGATCTTTCGGCGATGCCGCATCCATGGCATACTTCGCAGAGCTGTTGGCGACCAAGGGATACGTGGCACTTGCAATCTCAGGTCCGGGTCAGGGCGCGTCCACAGGCCCGAGCGAGACGAATCAGAACAGGCTGAACCTCACGAGCGGAGCGTACTATTCCTACTACTACAGGCTCCTGTACTCTGCCTTGAGAGGAGTAACCTTCCTGACCGAGCTGCCCTTCGTCGATGCCAACAGGATTGCCGCAACCGGAGCTTCGCAGGGTGGCCTAGAGTGCCTCTGGCTCTCTGCTCTCGACCGCAGACTGAAAACAGTCGTCCCGATCGTAGCCGGGGGGAATTTCTCGTTCTTGGTGTTTTCCGGATCCTTGGCCTTGGGGCACTTGCCGCCTGGCACGAGGCTCGACGATCCCAAGGGAGAGCTGCTCATGAAATACTTCGACCCACTGGCCTACGTCCCAGAGTCTAGGGTTCCGGTGCTGATGCTGGTCGGGACAAGCGACCAGTTCTTTCCGCTGGACAGCTACAACCAGACCTACTCCTCGCTGAAGTCCGAGAAAGCCATACTCATAGTGCCCAACACGGGCCACTTCGTCCCGAAAGCAGAATGGATAGCTTCTGCTGAGATATGGTTGTCCAAATGGTTGAAGGATGAAGGCTCATTCCCGCAGGTCTCATTTCTCTCAGTTTCGAGGAAGGACGGACGAATGGTGGTCAATGCGTCCGCGGGCGGAGTGGACGGGGTAGTGCTGAACTTCAGGGATGGCTGGCCTTGGTCAAGGTGGGAGACCTATCCAATGAATCGAACTGGTGAGCAATGGTCCGCCTCGCTGCCCCTTTCATCGGTCGACGTGACAATCTACGTAAGTGGCGTGTCAGCTGGGAATCAGGTCGTCTCGTCGAACACCAAACAGTACAAAGCCGACCAGATGGGTCTGACCTCAACAACCCTCTTCCTGGTCTGCGTCTTTTCCGTTGCACTTCTCGTGAGGGTCAGCACCACAATGGATTGGATATCATCGCTTGAGAGGGCGGTTGTCTGGTCGGCCATCTGGTGTACGACGTTGTTGCCTCTGCTGGTCGGTGGGGGAGTCGCTCCGCTTTCTGTGTGGACGATAATGCGGACATACGAGCTTTGGGTTCACCCCGCTCTACCGTTTGTGATCTTCGCGCTGTTACCCGCCGGGGCTTTGCTCGCAGCGGGTTCCGACCGCTCGCTCAAGGCCATGTCAGTCATCACGCTGCTGGCCACGGGCCTGCTGTCGTTGATCGTCCTCTCATACGTGAGTTCTGCGGCGAACCTAGCGCTGGGCATGACACTGTGGGTTCAGCTCGCGATAGCCATAGCGTTGTTCGCTGAGCCACTCGTAGCCAAGAGAACGCCGTCTCCGGACAAATCGATCACTTTGCTTTTCGAGAAGAAGGCTAAGCGGTGACCGTGTCCGTCACGTCAAACTGAGCCTTCCCGAACTCGACTATGTGAAACTTGACATCGACCTTGTGTTGTCCCGGAATCAGCCCACCTTCCTTCATCACAGTCAAGTCCAGCGAGTCCCCAACCGAGAACTTCATCGGGGTCTGAACGAGGTCCGACAACTTGATCGTCGTATCTCCCTTCTTGAGTATGATTGAATCCGGGGGGACAGGCTGGCCGTCTACTGCCAAGACCACTTCTCCCTTTAGATTGGCTGACCCAAGTTTGTTCTTCAGAGAGAAACTGAAGCCCACTACCTTGTCTCCCTCCTTCAAGTTCTTCATACTGCCCTTGGCATAGAGCTGCCTCAACATGTACGCTGGCAACATGTCTCTGCTCGCCCCCACGTGAGCTTTTTACTGTTTCGTCACTCTTGCTGAAGCCATCGCACGGAGACTGTCGTCACCTGAGTTGTTTCAGCTCCTTCGTTGCTACTTCGTCTCTCCAAGAACCAAGTTGATCGCTTCGCTCATGGGGAAGACCTTCGGTTCGCCGTAGTTTGTGATCCCCCTCTCATCAAGCTCGACGAACACCACCCTTGATGTGGCGGCGTCGACGCATTTCTCAAGCACGAGTGCCTTCACGTCGTTGCGCAGCTTGGTTCCAGACAACCTGATTATGGATTTCGCCATGTAGGCCATGTGCTGGCCGCCTATGAGGCCGTACCCAACCGCTCCGAGCGCGCCCTCGACATCCGAGACTGGTTTCTCCTTCTTTGCTTCGATCGCGGCCTCGAGGACCTTCTTCTCCGACATTCTTTCTCCCACGCTGCTCTTCAGCCAGCTGGTCGCGATCAGGACGGAATCATACGAACCGGCGAGTCTCACGAGCGAGTTGACTTGCACCGAGATCCTGCCCTGCAGCTCTCTCGCCTTTGCTGCAAGGAACCCGGCCGGCGTCCCGAGCAAATTGGCGTGGTAGTGCGCGACCGCAGAGTCCAACACCACCACCCTCGGGGTCCAGTCGTTGGCTTCGATGTCTTCCTCGATCGCCTTAGACGCTATCTTATGCTGTTCCGCCATTGTGCCCGCTCTGTACACCTTCACCATCTTGTCGAGGCCCGGCCTGCCGAGTGAGTCGCATATTCCTGAGAGCCTGGCTTCTGACCAGCCGCTCTCCGTGTCCAAGACTACCGCAGAGCCCTCCTCTTCACACAGCTTCAAGGCCACGCTCATGCACAGAGAGGTCTTTCCGACGCCGGGCGCACCGTAGATCAAGTTCAGCGACCCAGTCCTGATTCCACCTCCGAGCAGATCATCGAGCGCCTGAATTCCGGTGTTGACCCTGCTCATCTCACGTCACCTGACAGCGAGTTCAGAAGCCTCTTGCCTTTCTCCGCGAGCACCACTGTCGATCTTGAGCCCGCCTGCTCTATGATTGCGTACCTGAGCCTGACGAGTCTACCTACGACGGAGCCCCCGACCCCTTTCGCCAGGTCGTTCGCCCGGCCTATCGCCTCGTCAAGACTGGGTTGCTTCTCCGCGATGTGTTTGACGACCTCGGCTGCCACCTCGGCCTCGTCTCCGAAGTCAGACACCAGCCAGGGCGGTAGGTTGCTCCCGCCGTCCTTGATGACAAAAGGCGCCATCCTCCTCTCGATCTCGTCTTCGGACATGACTTGGCTGAAGCAGTGAAGGTGGGCCGTGACTGATCTTCGTCCACTCGGCGAAGAGATCTCGACTCTGGGTGGACTGGTTTTCTCTGTGACACGCGTGAACATCTTCAGCAGGATCGGGGACGGGATGAGTTCAGGGGACTGACAAGCGACAGCTAAATTGATGCCGCGCGAGAGCAGCGACGAGAAAAGATCGTGAAGGAACTGGACGTTCGCAGGCGATGCTCGCGATCGAGTCGCGAAGAACACATCTGGGTGTGTAATCATCACCAGTTCAGTACCAGGATCGAGCAGAGCTCGGGCTCTCAGAAGGCAACTGAGACAAATCAGGGTGGCCTCGTCGGCCGCCTGCACCAAGGACATGTCAACGAACACATCATGAGACATCATGGCTTCCATGTCGAAGTCCTCCTTGTTGCCCAAGTACTGAATTGAAGAGGGCCTAGCCAGCAGCTCTAGCTCCTCTATTTCCTGCTCAAGGAGGTCGGCTGCGAGCGAAACCCCTGTTGGCTCCTTGCCAGCCAAGACCAAGTCCTGCGCCCTCCTCACCATCTCAGCATTTGGCATATCCCTCCCAACTGAGTACGCTGCCGCGTATAGCATCGGAAGCACCGACACACCTGGCGACCCGAACGGCTTCAGCGGGTTGAACCGTCTCTTCACCGGCCTCAACACTACTGAGTCTTCGAGTTCCGAGGCGATGTTAGTCAGCTCGCCGAACCTATCCAACACAAGAACGCTCAGGTTGTGTTGCTTCGCGGCTTCTACTATGAGAGCCGCTGTTGAGGCGAAACCTGATCCGTACACGATCACCCCCGACGAGATCTCTTCGGTGGTCAGAGTCTTGGACCCTGTGCTCACTTCCATCCTTCCTCGCCCCATTCCATGAGCAACCCCTTGCCGACCATCATCAACGGCCTAGGACTGTGGGCAACAAAGGCTAGGTTCTCGGGCAGGAACTGCTCGCGATTTGCCAAGAAAGGTGTCAGCACCGCTCCGACTAGGCCCTTCTCCTCGAGCGCCGAAGGCTTGGAACAAAGCTGTACGACTAGGTCGTGGTTAGAGTCGTGGAAAGTTCCTACTCCCACAAATGCATTGGGTGACCCCCGACGGTTCAGAGTCTGCCTGATCTTTTCGGCACATCCCAGATAGGGTGAGTCAACACGCCAGCCTGCTCTGTACAACGAACTGGACACTGATCTTGCCACGGCCTGAGATGGTTCAGTGCAGACCACGACCCACTTTCCGTGAGCCAGATTGGCCGGTATGTCGACTTCGGGACCGTCCGGCAGGGCAAGCCTTGCTGGCAGGCTGTAGGGAGACAGGGATTGGATGTCGAGCCCGAATGAAATCAGGCTGGACTCCCAAGAGAGGGCCCTGTCAGTGTCAGTTCTTTCGAGTCTTAGGGGTCGCTGGGAGCCGACTGTCGCCGTCGGTCTGTCCTCATCGGACCTGTAGAGAACGACAGCTATGTCCCCCTTCTCGGATTGGGACCTGAGCTCACGGAGGATCGATCTCCCGACTCCGGTCAATGTCGAGGAATATCGCATGGCAGAGATCCGTGAGACGGTACGTCTGACCTCGGGTTCCCCTTGGATGACTCTCTGCTTGGGGTAGTTCGTGATGCCAACGGGTAAGTGGTCCCGAGCATTCAGTGTCTGTTTCCTCGAGGCTACCCAGATGACGAGGGTTGCAGCTACGACACCAGGAGCACCGTACGGGAGCCCCACACGGCTTGAGGCCAGTCCGACAACAAAGAACGCCGCGGTCGATGCAAGCATAACATTGATGTGCATTGCCCATTTGGGACCAAGTGCCCTCAGTATGAAAGAGGCGAATACAACCAAAGTGGGAACTGAGGCAAGCCCCTTGGCAACGGACGCAGCAGAAAAGATCGCGCAAATCTCAATCAGCGCGGATTGAACTACCGCAGCAACGATCAGCCCGAGTATGATTGTTTTGGTCCATCCCATCAGCGAGTGCGTGACCATGCCGTACGTACTGAGGTGGACTGTCATAACCCGATTGGGAAAACAGCCACTGCTTTACACGCAAACGCAACTTGCCCTTGTCCGCCCTGCCCTTTCCCCTGTTGGATGGTCGCCAGCTCGGGTCTGAATCTCGAGCCGATGCATGGCACGAATCGCCACAGCAAGCCCACGCAGACGGCCCGTCACACGCTAGTTGGCCTATCCTCTCAGTTGCACTCTCTCAGTGCGTTCCTCGTCGCCGTCCTGATTACGAGATACTGCAGGACAGTCGTCACCACTCCAGAGGGGACGGTCGTCAGGATAGCCAGCATCCCAGACAAGGGATCATGCCCTCTCATTCTTCCACTCACCTCAGAGAGATTTCCTTCGTCCTCGCTAGTACACATTCTGTACGCATGGTACATAGAACCACGGGTCGAGACTTGCCGCAACTCATTTAAGCGGAAAGATTCTGGGGCCTCCCGGGCAGTCACATGAGCGTGGTCGAGGCCATGATGAAACCAGAAACCTACGACGAACATGTCGACCGGATCAGTCTGATTCAGACGCACATCTCGTGGGTGTTCCTCACCGGCCAGTACGCCTACAAAGTGAAGAAGCCCGTCGACTTCGGATTCTTGGACTTCACGACCCTTGAGAAGAGGAAGCACTTCTGCGAGCAGGAAGTGTTGCTCAACAGGAGGTTCAGCAATGACATGTACTTGGGGGTTCTGCCAATCACGAAGGGCAATGGGGAGATGCGCGTCGGCGGGCAGGGTGAGGCAGCCGAGTATTGTGTGAAAATGCGGGAGATGCCTCAGGAAGCTCTGTTGTCCAACAGGCTGAAGACAGGCAGGGTGAACAAGGACATGGTCGGGGAGATTGCGAGGGTCGTCGCAGAGTTCCACTCAAGTGCGCAGACGGGAGGAGAGATAGACCAAGGTGGCTCGATCGAGACAATCAGGTTCAACTGGAACGAGAACTTCGAACAGACGAGGGGATTCACCGGCGTTACGTTGAGTCGCGAGACTTTCGATTCCATCAGTGATAGGGTGAGCCTTTACCTGTCGAAGAGCAGACCGCTGTTGGATCGCAGGATACGTGAGGGGAGAATAAGGGACTGTCACGGTGACCTCCAGTCGAGCAACATATTCGTCACGGACAGAACCTATGTCTTCGACTGCATCGAATTCAACACGCGTTTCAGGTACAGTGACGTTGCTGCCGACATCGCCTTCCTCGTGATGGACTTCGACTATCACAAGAGACAGGACCTGTCCGAGCACTTCGTCGACAGGTACATCGCCTACAGCTCGGACAACGAGATTCCGATGCTGCTGCCCTTCTACGAGTGTTACAGGGCGTACGTGAGGGGAAAGGTTACCAGCTTCCGGTTGAACGACAAGGGGATCAGCGCAGGCGAGAAGGACATTGCGAAGAGGACCGCTAGGGAGTTCTTCGACCTGTCGTTCGTCTATGCTCAGCAGCTCTAGTCCGCACCACTCTCTCGATTACTGAGATCTCGGTTTGGTCGCCGAGTTGTGCATTGTGAACGATCACGTCCCCGTTTCCGCTGTCGTACCTGAGCATGGTCACGCTGTCGGACGCGGGATCCTCGAACCTCTCCTTCACCTTCAAGTAGACGTCCATCGTGACGACGTAGCTCAAGTCCTCCGTTGAGGACGCCCTTTTCTTGAGTCTCTTCGAAATCACCTCTTCAGACGCGACACACTGAATGAGGTACGGTCGATGTCCGGCCAGTTTCGCGGCCGAGTATATCTCTTCCCTGGTCTTCCTTCTCGAAAACGACCCATCCAGCACAACGCTGTTCCGCGACAGAAGCACAGGCGTTCTCCTCATCACCTCTTCATAGACAATATCGCTCTGCTTCCAGATCAGCTGCTGGTAGTTATCCGGAATGCTGGGCAGAGGGTCGAATATCCTCTGAAGGTCATACTTAATGGGTTCGTTCGATTTCAGCAACTGCTCGAGCGTGCAATGTTCGAACAATTCCCTCCTCAACCCGTCGGTGCTAAGCAACGTCGCCCCTGTTTCAGCAACAAGCCATCTGGCAGCAGTCGTCTTTCCAGTCAGCGGTAGACCACACATCACTATGAGCAACTTCAGAGAGCGACGTGGCTTTCCAAGGTCCGTATATTAGCGTTGGCGACAGGCACTTGAGATTTGGCTACCAGTATCCCGCTGAATCCATTTGGATCGTCCGTGGGCTTTGCGTTGAATTGTTCAATGTTCTGGTCCCTTTCTTGGAGGGTAGCATCAGGAGGAGGAAGGTCATGAACAGCGTCGAGAGAAGAAGCAGGCCGAACTTAAGCGTGGCCGAAACTGAGGTGAACATTGCGCTAAGGGGGTTCGGGTTCGCCGGATTTCCTAGGACAGCGATTATGTTGATGTTCTCAATGGCATCGAAGAGCATTGCAGCGTAGGGCAGCAGAGTAAGAACCGCAACCTGAGACTCGTTAGCTTGGAGGATAAGGCCTCGCGCCCTGAGACTGCGAGCAAGTAGAAGACTGATTCCTGATAGCAGCGTACCGTAGCCTAGCATGAAGGCGAAGTCAACGTAGGTTGCGAACAGTTCTTTCTCGATCAACCTCGAGCCCCAAGCCGACATGATTTCCATCGCCATCGTGTCTGTCCACACGAACTCGATGTCCAAGACCCCATAGGGCGTAGTTCGCTTGAGTTCGTCCTCAACAGGAGCCATGATGAGGTACGCCGATATCAAGACGATCCCAGTCGAGACTATGATCAGGTAGATGACTTTGTCCGGAGGCCAGGCGTAGAGTCTGCTGAACAGGGTGGACATCAACTCTCCTATGAGCTGTGTCAGTTAAGAGGCTTGGCAAGAACCGAGTCGAGATGCGATACCGAAGAGAGTGGCATGATTTCGGAGGATAGGCAGACGGCCCTGATCCAGACGATGTTCACTTTTCCTTCTTGGATGCCTTCGTGTAGAGGACGAACCACACAATGCCGACTGCGGAGATCAGCGATCCAATGGCAATTGCCCCAATGGGCAGACTCATCACGAGTGCCAGGCTGAGTAGAGCTCCTGCAATAGAGTGAAGTGGGCGTAGGGGAGCTTTGAAGTGCAGCTCATTCGGAGGCGTTCTCCTGAACAACTCGAAGGCCGAGTAGTTTGTCAGCACATGAACTGTCAGCACACAGAAGCTGCCGAGCGAGGCCAGGCCGCTCAGGTCCAAACCGAGCGAAAGGATCGCCATCGTCACTCCGGACAGCAATATGGAGAAGACAGGAGTATCGAACCGGCTGTGAATTCGTGAAAGGAAGTCTGGTATCTCCTCGTTCCTGGCCATGGCGAAGAGGACCCTGGACTGACCCATGACCGATGTCAGGATCACACTGAATGTCGCCATGAGCGCTCCAGCTTCTGCAATCTCCTTTAGCCCAATCGTGTCTGCCGCGTCTGCGATGGGCGTAGGCGAGGCGCCCAGTCTCTCATACCCTATCAGACCGACAGCAGTGACCGACGTGAAGAGGTAAATCAACACCGAAATCGTCAGCGCCATGAGTATTGCACGAGGTATCGTCTTCTCGGGCTCCTTCACTTCCTCCGCAGTAGTGGCTATTCTGGGAAATCCGATGTAGGCAAAATAGAACAGGGAAGCAGCCTGAATGACGGGGAAGAGGCCATTGGGGAAAGGGGTACTGAAGTTAGAAAGTTGGATGTTGGGCAGCCCCACTAGTATGAAGAGGAGAAGCACTCCGACCTTGGTGATCACTAGCAGGTCGTTCAGCAACGCGGACTGCTTGATCCCAATAGCATTTACAAGCATCACAAGCCCGATGATCCCAAGTGCCCCAAGCTTGGCTGGCACAAACGTGAAGACCGAAGAGAGGTAGTTCCCGAATCCGAGGCTTGCGGTGGCCCCTAACACAATGTTACCTGCGACCCACAGCCAACCCATGACGAACCCGACGGAGTGAGATATCATCTCGTGCCCGTACTCGTAGATTCCACCGGCTCTTGGCATCGCCGGACCCAGTTCAGCGAAGCTGAAGGCCGTGAACGTGGCACTGATGCCGGCGATGACCACTGACACTACCACACCAGGACCGGCCATGCCGGTAGCAACGCCTATCACGACGAATATCCCCGCGCCTATTATCGCCCCGAGCCCAATCGAGGTCGCATCGAGCAGGCCGAGCCTTCTCTTCAGTGTCGGTTTGGCCGACCTCTCCTGACTTGAACTCAAGAGTTGCGATGTTGAGTTCTCAATCTGATAAAGGTTCTTCGTCAGTCATCTGGACCTCGCTCGTGACCTCGATAGTATGGCGAACGCTGCTTCTGTGTAGCTCGGCTACACCGTGATCAAGTGCTTCTCGAAATCCTTGACCTTGGGCGGGCTTCTCCCCTTGCCCGGCTCGATGGCGAGACCCTCCTCCCTCAAGTGGGCCGCTTGGGCTTTCACTCCACCCGGGTACTTTTCGTTCAGTTCGCCTCCTGACTTCAAGGTGCGCCAGTAAGGAGTGATGCGTTTCTTTCCCTGCTCTGCCTCCTCGTCTGCCGCGTGGGCCGCGACCCATGCGAAGATCCCCGTTGTTATCGGGCAGCCTATTGTGGCGCCATGTTTCTTTGCCAGTTTGTCCCTGATTTGGTTTATCATGATGACCTTGCCCTTGGGGACCGACCTCATGATCTCATCCACTTCTATCGGAGCCGGGATAACCACTGTGCCCGTTCCCCCATCGCTTGCTCATCTTTCCGGTTATCTTTTCAACTCTAGGCAAATCCTTGCTGTCTGCCAGCTTCTCCTGCCAAGACTTGCGCGTCTTGCTGCTCCCCATTTCCGCTCACTGAGTTTCGCTTCACTCCTTTCTTAAGCCTTGAGTCGGTACTTTCCTTCGGACAACTCGCTTACGCGGATCGACAAGGGAAGTCTCCCACTGCTTGCCGCCAGAGATCGCGCCAAGTCCGAACGCTTAAATGACAAACACACAACATGCAAACCGCATGATCATAGACATGCACGCTCATTGTTCTCCCGCGCCGGGCTGGCTGTCATATGATCTGATCAAGAAGGAGCACATGCGATGGATTACCGTTCGAGGCCTCGTGAGCAGGATGAAAAAGGAAGGGATAAACAAGGCCGTCCTGCTTCCCATCGGCAGCCCGGAGAGTTCCATTGAGCCCGTGACCACGCGCGAGGTAATAGCCATGTGCAGGAGTCATCCGCGTATGCTGATCCCGTTCTGCAATCCCGATCCAAGGGTCAACGGGGGTTCCAAGAGGGACTTGGACTTCATACTTGAGCAGTACAAGGAACTGGGATGCAGGGGCGTGGGCGAGGTCACCGCCAACATACCGTTCGACGATCAGCGTTCCATGAACCTGTTCAGGAAATGCGAGGAATTGCAGTTCCCCCTTCTGTTTCACATCGGCCCCCAAGAGGGAGGTTGCTACGGCCTAGTGGACGATTTCCACCTTCCAAGACTTGATAAGTGCTTGAGTGCATTCCCGGACCTCATGTTCATTGGTCATTCACAGCCCTTCTGGTCGGAGATATCCGGAGACCTCAAGCAGGAGGAAAGAAACGGCTATCCGACCGGCAAGGTCACGCCAGGCGGTAGGATTCCGGAACTCCTCAGGAATCACGCGAACCTGTACGCTGACCTGTCCGCAGGTAGTGGCTACAACGCCATATCGAGAGACCAAGAGTTCGGGATCGAGTTCTTGGAGGAATTTCAAGATAGGTTGATGTTCGGTAGCGACTTGGACTTCCCCGGCCAGGAGATACCGCAGCTGAAATACATCAAGCAACTGAGAGATGATCGCAGAATCTCGAAGAAGACCTACGACAAGATCATGCACGAGAACGCAAGCAAGGTTCTGAGACTGGGCTCTCACTGAAACTGACGGTGTGCTCAAGGTGGGGAACGGCAGCTGCCGACCGCATTCTTGGGCATGAGGATATTGAAAAGGATCTCCGACTGAATTCGCTTGGGTAGATGCGAACTTGGTGTGCCTCGACTAGGAGGCGCGAACCAAGCGCGGGCAGCGTTCCAATGCTTAAGAGCGCTCTATGGCGAGGCCCCAATGTTGAACCTGAGGAAGACAGTCGAGCTGCTGAGTGTTGTGGGCCCAGCCGTGCTGATCTCAGTTGAGCTCTTCGACCCGGCAAGCATTGTCACCTCCACCGCTGCGGGTGCGAAGCTCGGATTCGAGATACTCTGGGCCGCCTTCTACTCGGGTTTACTGCTGATAGTGATACAGGAGATCAGCGCTAGAGTGGGTGTCGTGACCAGGAGGACCCTAGCCGAGAACATACGCAAGCGGTACGGGAGGCTGTATGCACTTCTGTTGTTCTTTCCCTCGCTGTTCTTGGATCTGTCCACATTGACAGCGGAAGTCATCGGACTCAGCATGTCCCTTTCCTTCTTGCTGAATATGCCCTACGCTCTGTCCGTTGTCCTATCCGTTCTCCTAGCGAATGTTCTGGCGAACCTCGGTTCATACAGCAGGCTAGAGAAGGTGATAATGCTCTTGGTGACGGGCATCTTCATCGCATATCTGTACTTCGTCTTTGAACTCAACATCCCCCTGTCAGGGTTGGTCGTGGGCTCGATTGTGCCGACGCTCGATCCGAAGTCCTTCTACTATGCCGAGGCGATAATCGGAGCCTCGATAATGCCGACCTACGTCTTGCTGCACAGCGGGCTTGTTTACGAGAAAGGCTGGGTTCACCACCACCAAAAGGATGTCGAAGACCTGATCGAGGGGGAGCAGAAAGCAGTCAGGAGCGAAAGGGTCGATTCCATCTTCAGTCTTCTCATGGGTACGGTTCTCAACATCGTGATAATAGCTTGTGCCGCCTTCCTGATAGGAGGGAGAGAGATCAGCACCTTCTTGGACGTAGCTTCGCCCTTCTATGTTAGGTTAGGAGATGTCGGACTGCTATTGTTCTCGCTGGCCTTCGGTTTTGCTGGAATCTCGGCTGTGATGACGGTCGGTTTGTCGAGCGTGTACAACAGTTTTGGATTCTTAGGGATAGAAGAGAGAATGGACAAGCGGAGGTTCAAGCAGGCTTTCTTTCTCTGGTCGGTGGTAGCAGGGATAGCATCGTTCTTGCCGAACGGGGTAGGAATCATGATCTTCACCCAGTACCTGAACGGTGCGCTGCTGCTATTAGTAGTGGTCCCTCTGGTGCTTATCGCTAGAGATACCGAACTCATGGGGCCACACAAGATCGGCACGGTAACTACTTTGCTGGCCCTAGCTGCCGTAGCCATCACGACATTGCTCTTCATGTCGTCTTTGATTCTGTAGACAAGCGCGGGGAGTTCCCGAAGGTGATGACAAGCAGATAGGTCTAACCTCCGATCGGCCTTCTGCCCGCTCAGAAGGAATGCATGACGTGTGCAGGATCAGGCAACAGAAACACTAGGTGACTATTCCCAGGCCCTCTTCTCTAGCGACTTGAGCCTGCTTCTCGTCCTTCGTCAGCAACTTGACGCGCAACCTCTTTGCCAAAACGACATACATGGCGTCGTAGACAGTGGTGTCGTGTTTGCGGGCAACCTCGTAGGATTCCTCCAACAGATCCCCCTGTCCCGCCGCCCGGACATTGAGTCCCATGATTGTCCGCAGGGCCTCTAGGCAGACCTCCGCTTGATCGCGATCGATCCGTCCAGTTCTTTCGGCAGTCAGGATGGCGCTCGCGGCCTCCTTGAAGACGAGTTCGATGCTGTCCACGCCCTCGACGAGGTATCTGCCGACCGTCTCAGATCCCTTCTCGTGCAGCAGGTATGCAGCTAGGGCTGAGGCGTCAATGACTATCGCGGTCATGTCTGACGAGTTCCGATGCCGTTCCCTCAGCCTGTGTGGGAAGTCTGGCCAACAGCCGTTCCACCCTCTCGGCTCTCTCCTTCCTCTCCAGCTCCTCGACCCTATTCTCTATGAAGCTCCTTATCTCCTCTGGCCAGTCCACTTCGCCTTTCATGCGTTTCATCTTCTCCTTGACTTGATCGGGGACTTTCACGCTTATTACGGGCACGAACACGGAGAAGGTAGACCACAATATAAACCTTCGGGTAAACCGTCGCGTCATACTGCGGGAACTCTGCGGCCTTGCTGGGAGTGTCTCAAGCCATTTCGTTCGCCTGGCCACAGGAGTGGACGCAATAGGCCTTCCGGTTTCTTCAGGGCTTCTCTGCTTCGCTTCGCTGCTTCATCGCACGAGCATTCCGCACGACTCGGTGTCCCGCTCTCTTCTGATGCAGGGAAGGGATAGTCTTGACCGCGTCTCTTCTTACTTGCGACTCCTCCTCACCACCATCCATCAATTCCTTTGACCAATTCAGCAGCGTCTCGCCCGTCAGAGAAGAACGAGCATCCGCTAGGTCCTGTCAAGCGTTAAAACAGCGAGACGCCGGACTACTATGCCTATGGCTTCCAAGGGCAATCTTCGCAGCGAGATAGGCAAGGTCATCTCAAGTGGTATCAGTGAAGGCGCCTACTGTGGAGCCGTTGGGATCGTCGCACGAGAAAGCAGTCCATTGTACCTCAAGGCCTTCGGACTCGCCTCCGTGCTACCTTTGAGAGAGAAGATGAATGGCGGCATGCTCTTTGATCTTGCTTCCATAACAAAGGCAGTTGCGGCTACAACCTCCATAATGACCTTGGTGGACGAAGGCAGGATTTCGTTGAGCGACAAGGTAGCCGATATTGTGCCCGAGTTCGGAGTCAATGGCAAGAACCACGTTACAGTGCTAGATCTCCTGACACACACATCGGGTCTGGCGGAGTGGGCTGATCTCTACACGAGGCACTCTACGCGTGAGGATGTCCTCCGTGAGATATGCTCTCTCGGGCTTGGGTATCCTTCCGGTGGGAGCGTCTTGTACAGCGATCTCGGGTTCATGATGTTGGGAGGACTGGTTGAGCACATCTCGGGTGTGGCGCTCGACAGATACGCCAGCAGCAGGGTATTCGGCCCTTTGAGCATGAAGGATACGATGTTCAATCCACCGAAGCGGCTGGCAAGGCATTGCGTTCCAACCGAGTACTCGAACTGGAGGCTCAGAATGGTGAGGGGAGAAGTCCACGATGAGAACGCTTTCGCAATGGAAGGGGTAAGCGGACACGCCGGGCTGTTCTCGACAGCTCAGGATCTTGCGAGGTTCGCCACGATGGTATACGACAAGGGGGCAGTCGCAGGAACGAGGATCCTAAGCCCGGAGTCAGTTGACCTGATGGCCACGAATCACACCCAAGGGCTGAACGAGTCCAGGGGACTGGGCTGGCTGGTGAAGCCGGAGTTCACTGAAGGCGCCAAGACGTGGGAGATTGGCCACAACGGGTACACGGGCGTATCAATGGCGATATCGTTGGAGAAGAGGGCTTTCGCTGCATTGCTGACGAACAGGGTGCATCCCGTCAGGGAAGGTAGAATCCCGGGCGACAAGTCAGTCGGGATCATGATGGCACGCAGGAGAAGGTGGATCGAGTACCTCCCCAAGTTCTATCAACTCGCGGAGATGCTTGTAGGAGGGGAGAATTGATGGCCAAGGACGACAGGGTCCAGAAGACTCTTCAGGAGCTGGGTCAGAATCTACTTTCTTTCGCATCGGAGGATTTCGATGATAAGGCCGTCAAGAAGCTGATCCGGACAATCAAGGCCGCCCGGAGGAACTTCGTCTATGGCGCAGGGCGCTCCGGCATGGTGGGCAGATGTTTCGTGCAGAGACTCATGCACATCGGCCTCGACGCCTACTTCATAGGGGAGACGCTGACGCCGTCACTTGCTCAAGACGATCTATTGGTCGTGATCTCCGGCTCGGGTCAGACCACCAGCACGCTCGCTGTGGCTGGGAAGGCAAGGGAGCTGGGAGCTCAGGTATTCGCGGTGACGGCTCACCCGGGCTCTCCGATCGGAAAGTTGGCCAACCTTGTGATTCCGGTGAAGGGAAAGACGAGATTGATGGAGCATGAGTCCGTCGCTCCATTCACGAGCCAGTTTGATGTCGCGACGCTCGCGTTCTTGGACGGAGTTGTCTCTCAGCTTATGGCAGATCTCGGGGTGGGCGAGGACACGATAGCAGACAAACATGCAACGGTTGAGTGACCATGAAAGAGATGGACGTTGTCGGATATGGGGAAGCCGCAATCGACTTCATAATCCGCACTGAGGCGATCACGAGGTTCGACGACAAGGTTTGGGCCAAGAGCTACGTGAGGCAGCTCGGCGGTGTGACCGCGAACTTCTGCGTGGGGTTGAGCAGGCTGGACAGAAAGACAGCGTTCATGGGGGCTGTGGGGGACGATCCCGACGGAGAAGAGATCAGGAGAGGCCTTGAGCGGGAGGGAGTCGACACGGACACGCTCATGACGATTCCAGGAAGGGGTTCTCCCGTGAACTACATTGTGACTGAGGAAGGAGGCTCGAGGCTGATACTGCAGTCCCCGAACATGACCGAAACCCAACTGAGGCCGGATGACATAACGGGAAGCTCGATTCCTGACTGCAGGGTCTTCCATACGAGCGCGATAATACCGGACACTGCGGCTAAGGCGGCTGCCATCCTGAAGGAAAGAGGGGCGACTGTTTCATTCGACTTGGAGCGCCATGTTGCTGAGATGGGAAACAAGAGGATCGAGCCCCTTCTCAGGATCACCGACATTCTCTTTACGGGGGTCGAGTCACTGGAGCTCCTTGGGTTCGGCACCAACGCAGCATCGATCCGCAGGCTTCTCGGTCAAGGTCCGAAGGTCGTCCTTCTGAAGAAAGGCAAGGAGGGAGTCACCGTGTTCACTTTAGAACAACGGGTCGCAGTAGGGTCATACAAGGTGGATGTTGTGGATGCGACTGGAGCCGGTGATGCGTTCGCGGCGGGGTTCATTTCTAGCTTCTTGGACGGCACTTCTTGGATCGAGGCAGCAGCCTATGGGAATGCAGTAGCGGCCATCAAGTGCACGAGGATGGGCGCTCAAGCTGGGCTGCCGAGGCGCCGAGACGTAGAGGATTTTGTTGTAGGACGTGCCCGTCCAGTGATCCGTGGGTTGGTCTGAGCGAGTTCGGCGCGCATGTGTGATAGCTCCGTTGAGTCCTTCCAGAACGATACCGTCTTCACAGTCCTAGGATCGGATTCTCGGGTAGCAGTGGCGAGACTTAGTTCAAAGAGCTGTGCTGAGCTCTTGGCGGGCGAGACCGGAGAGGACTCTTTCACCGCTCAGCTTGGTCTCTCTCAACGGAAAGACCCATAGCACGCGGATTGAAGGTTATCCCTCTAGCATCTTCTACCCTCGACCGTATGATCTCACGCGCACTATCAAGCCGGCCCTGTGCAGTGTCAATCCAGTAATCCTCATTGTCGATCATCAGATACACAACACCTAACCTCGAATGCAGGAACCCGAACAGTCGCACTAGCTTCTTGGTGCCCGTGATTTCCTGGTCGCGCGTTCGCATGCGACTGTGTTTGACGTAACTGGTTACGGTTTTAAGCCTTTTCTGGGAACATATCCCGTTACTTCTTCTCTGGCGCGCTTGCGGTCGTTCAGAGAGGCTTTCTAGGGCCGGAACGGAATGACTTAAGAAAACAGCATGTGATGGGGACACTATGGCAAGGGAGGAGGGTAGGACATCGATCGGAGTTCCGAGAGGGCTCACTCGCTGGATTGACCAGGTTCTTGAGAGACTGGGGGACCCTGACCTAGCCGATAGAAAAGCTCTAGCCAGAGTAGCCGGACAGAGGATCATTGAGAAGTATTCGCTGAGAGCTCGGAAGGCTCCTCCCAGAGGGCACGGAAGGCGAGATCGCATTGACGTGTCGCCTGCCCAGCGCGCGATAATCAGAGATGCTGCGCGCACAGAGAAGATACCGTTCATGAGTCCAGATGAAGCCTACCGAAATGAGATGATAGAGATTCTTAAGACACTAAAAGTGAAAGTCGGCAGGAGAGAGAGGGTTGCATGAAAATGAGCGCTTAGGCTGACCTGCCGACAAGAGATGAAGTTGACGAATTCGTTTCGCGGTATGACGAGGCCAAGCCGGGTATCGTAACGCTGAACTAGAGGATGTAGGGTCGCGTCTGTTCACGTTCGATGTAGTGACCCATCTGATGCCTTCACCAGTAACTCGGCCTGTTGAGGACAGCGGCAACCGTATCCACGGGAGTGGTTCCCAATGAAGGCAAGCTATGGACATAGAAGAGCCGTGCGTCTAGTGGTCAGGTTTCTTGGATGAGGTCAGCAACATCATGGCCAGACAAGCCAAGAGCGAAGTGGTGAAGCTGTAGGCGAATGCAGCAGAGGAGCCCATGTTGTCCCACAGGAGACCCACAGAGACATTCGCCACTAGGTAGAAGACGCCCGCTGTGAGGTAGTACATACCGTAAGCGGTCCCTCTTAGTTTCGGGACCACGTATCTCGGAATGATGGCCCTCTGTATTGTCTCGACTGTGCCCATGTAGAGACCAAACACACACGCAGCAACCAGAGCTTTCAGAATGCCCCCGGATGGGAAGACCAACACAGCACTTGCCAATGCTAGAAGTCCATACCCTCCGGCAAGAACCCGTTCTCTGCCTACTCTGTCTGACAGCGTTCCGGCAGGGATGCTGATTATGACGTGCATCAGGTTGATCAGCATGTAGACGAGTGGTATGTATTGATCTTGGACACCTGCAGCTCCTGCAGACAAAAGGATGAATGAATAGTTGTACGCTCCAACTGAGAAGAGCGCGACCACCGACAGAAACTTGAGGAAGTCGGCGTTAGAGGTTTCCCTGATGTTCCCAATCAGAGTCCCGCCTGCTTTTGCGGTGACCACCTCTTGTACGAGGAAAACGAGTATCAGCAGAGCGATCAGTGCGGGGATGAGTGAGAAATAGAAAAGTCCCCTGAAAGAGAGAATGGGCAGCAGAACAGTGGCAAGGATCGGTCCCAGAATCGCGCCAGCCTGATCAAGGGTCCTGTGCAGTCCGAACACTTGGCCAAGCTTGTCGCTCGGAACAGATGCACTCAACAGCGAATCTCGAGGTGCGGTCCTTACTGCTTTGCCGATCCTATCTGTGAACCTCACCAACAAAGCGTCCGTCCAACTCGACGTCAACGCGAAGAGTGGCTTGGTCAGAGCTGACAGACCATAGCCTATGAGCACTAATAGCTTCCTCTTGCCTACCCAGTCTGAGATGTAGCCTGAGACCATTCGGAAAATGTTGCCGGATGCCTCAGCTATCCCCTCGATCAACCCGATCTCCGCTTTCGAGGCTCCGAGCACCTCGACCAAGAAAGACGGCAGTACACTGATGACCATCTCGGTGGAAACGTCAGTGAAGAAGCTGACAGCTCCCAACGCATACACGTTCTTCATGCTGCCCTCTTTCGTCTCTGAAATAGACCGGGAGTCTGACAAGAGATATCCGCTGCCTCTACTACTCCATAATAAGTCTGCCTTCACGCCCGCCTGTGCAACAGAAGCCCTGGAAGCACTGCTAGGATCTCCTTGGCTTCAGAGTCAGGAAGCGAGTCGAGGCTCGCCCGAGTCTCTTCTTCAAATCTGCTCGCCGCTTCAGTGGCGTCTTCACGGAGTCCCGCATCTCTCAGCGTTCCAATGATCTTCGCGACCTCTGATTCGCTCGACTCATCAGCGGAAAGCGCTGAGAGAAGCGAAGTTCTGTTCACTTGGTCGAGCTTCTGCAGAGCGAGGACGATCACTATGTTGCCGAGCTTGTGGCTCGCCAGGTCCTTTCCTATCTTCTTCCCGAGCTCCTGCTCTTCGCCGAATATGTCCAGCATGTCGTCGGTCGCCTGGAACAGACATCCCACGTTGATCCCGTAGTTGCCGAGCGCTTCTTCGATCTTGGACGGGGCATCGGCCACAATGGCACCGGACCTCGCGCAACCCTCGAACAGCGAGGATGTCTTCTTCTTCACCATTAGCAGATATTCTTCCATGGTCACGCTGTTCTTGTGATGCTCCTTCAGGAACGGTTCATTCCTGGCTCGCGCCTCAAGCAGCAGGTCCAGCATTCCTCCCTCGAGCACGTTGTCTATCACCCTCGACATCAGCTGTGACAGCCGAACAGAGTTGCGCGAGTCCCTCAGCGCTCTTTCCATGGCCTCCCTGTACCTGAAACATGTGAACAGCGACGTGACCTCACCGTACTGGATTCGCATCGTGGGATTTCCTCTGCGTACCTCTCCTTTGTCTATGATGTCATCGAAGAGGAGCGTCGTGTTATGAGCTATCTCGTACGCCGCCGCGGCTGGAAGTGCGTCCTCAACCTTTCCTCCTGCTGCTTCTGCGCTCAGCATCACGAGCACCGGCCTGATCCTCTTGCCGCCAGTCCTAACCTGGTAAAGCATGGCTTCCTTCAGCTCCGGGTACGTGGCATGCGCAAGGTACTTCTCCAGGTACGGCTCAACCTTCTTGCTCAGGTCAGATATCCTATCAAGCAAGGGAGATTCTCGGCTCCCGTCAGCCGCGCTCTATTTAACCTTCGAACAGGAACGGACTTCGGTTCCCGGGGAAGTCGAACTACAGCTCCACACTTATCAAGTCCAATCAAGCGGATCGAGAGCGGAATGTATTCACGAGGCAGACTGCTTGACGAGATGAGTCGCGTGCTTTCAAAGAGCGAAAGGACCGTCATAGGTCTCATGTCTGGGACCTCTGGCGACGGCATTACCGCTGCTGTCACCAAGATAGCGGGCAACTACGCCACAACGGAACTCTCAGTGGTCTCATATGAGACGTACTTGTACGACAAGGACTTCAGGCAGAGGATCTTTGACATATTCGATCCTGAGACGGGCAGCGTCAACGCTATCTGTGAGATGAACTTTGAGATTGGCCAGAAGCTGGCAGAGGCCGCTCTCAATGTGGCAAAGAAGGCGGGTGTGTCAATGTCGGAGGTCGATCTCATAGGCTCGCACGGGCAGACGATCTACCACATCCCGAGGCCGCCGGAGAAGGGCAACGTCAGGTCAACATTACAGATAGGCGAGCCAGCCGTCATCGCGCAGCAAACAGGTGTACTGACGATCGCGGACTTCAGGAAGATGGATGTTGCTGCGGGAGGAGAAGGAGCACCTCTCGTGCCATATGTGGACTACATCCTGTTCAGCAAGAGAGGAAAGGGGATGACACTGCAGAACATCGGAGGCATCGGAAATGTGACCTACATCCCGCCGGAGGCCAAAGAGGATGACGTGATCGCCTTCGACACGGGTCCAGGGAACATGGTAGTGGACATGCTTGTCCAGTTGTACACTGAATCTAGGTTGGGCTACGATTCGGAAGGATCCATGGCGCTCAGGGGCAAGGTGAACGACAGAATGCTCGATGAACTGATGAACATGCCATTTTTCCGGATGAGGCCGCCTAAGTCCACCGGAAGGGAACTGTTCGGGAAGGACTTCGTGTTCTCGTTCAAGCGCAAAGCCGATGACCTGCACCTGAACCCCGAGGACGCGATTGCCACAGCCACAGCCCTGACTGTGGAATCGATAGCCAAGTCCTACGAGGACTACGTAATTCCCCACGGCAAAGTAGAGGAGGTCTACGTGGCGGGCGGTGGCATGAGGAACAAGACCATGATGTCATGGTTGGGCAAGAGACTAGGAGGCCTTCCAATCAGATCCTTCGACGAACTGGGGGTCCAGTCCGAGGCGAGGGAGGCTGCATACTTTGCAGTGCTCGCCAACGAGCTCATTCACGGCAACTACTCGAACCTGCCAAACGCCACAGGCGCCAAGGCCAGGACGATTCTGGGATCCATGTGTTACGCGGGGCTCTCCTGCGCAACGCGATGAAGTCCTCAGAGGGCTGAGATCGCTGTCACGCCTTGGGGGCTGGTCCTGATGTTCAGTTCTATCATCAGAGCGAATGGCGCCCGGCGGTGACTGTACCACCATGTGCATCCGATCCTGCGCCAGACTCCCTGAGGCCCATGGACCGTGTCAGGCTTGTCAGCCTTCGGATCGCCTTGAGTCTCTCTGCATCGCCGATCCTTGCCCTGTCTAGCGCGTCCATGAGCATAGTCGTAACCTCGTCCATTCTCCTCCTGTTGACCGGATACGGAATGCCGTCCTTTCCACCGAATGAGAACGAGTACTTCACGGGGTCCCTTCGTCCGACTTTCGCGTCGTAGACCACCTCGGCAACCATGGCAAGCGCTCTCACTGTGCCCGGACCCATGCCCTTGACGTGGAGCAACTGTTCGTAGTTCCCGGGCTTCAGCTCGTAGGCTGCTGCGAGCGCTTCCCAGTTCACCCTGCTTTCGACTGCTACCTTGAAGAACCTCTTCGCGTCGTCGCCATGAAGAGGCAGCCAGTCGGTCAGCGAGTTCTGATGCTGCGCGCGAACCGTTGTCAAGTGCCTCTTCAGCGATAGCGGACTTTCGGCTACGAGGTCAACGCTGACTTTCCTGGCATCATCGCTTTCATGAGCTGTCATGTCGAGCACACTGTCGAGAACGACATCTCCCACTATGCCCGTGTGCGGCTCCACGACGAAGCTCTTGAGGTTCTCGCCGGTCCAGTGATACCTACGGGCTGACTTCAGTTTCGGGTTCATGCCCTGTTGAACGACAGTCCACGAGCCTGTTTGTGTGAAATAGAACACGTGATGGTATATCTGGTAACCCGCTTGTATCGCACACGTATCCACTTTCGCGGCCATCCTTGACGCATATGTCAGCTTCGCTGGGTCGGCTCTGGAGAATGCCGGCAGCTCACAGGTCTCTTCGATTTCCTTGGGCGCGAACCTTGACCTCCTCCCCTTCCCCCCGGCCCCCCGAACCCCCACCTCCATGCCGTTGAGTACGTCCTTCACCACAGAGGACGTGACGGTCGTACTGCCGCTTGAATCCCAGTCGTAGCCCAGCACGTTGGACAGGGCCTGAAACCAGACCGGGTCGGACAATCTTCTGATGATCTCATCTGGACCCTTGTCCATCCAGATCGCAGTCATTATCGCTTGGGAGAGTGGCTTCATCCTGGAGACAAGCCAACTTGGTGCCCGCCCAGGGTGGAGTCTGAGCTCAAAGGTCCCCGACCTCCTCATGAGACCAACCTCGGTGCGAGACGTTCGGATGTGCAGAGATAAGCCTCGCATCAACTGTCGCAGCGTGGCTTGCGGTTGTTGGGCACCTTAATATCGGAGAGAGTGCATTGAAAGTGGCCACTCTTGACCGAAGTGATCAAGGTCGAAGCGATCGCCCCTGATGAGGCCAGAATCGACAAAGCGGCCGGAGTGATCAAGAGAGGCGGACTGGTCGCTTTCCCGACAGAGACGGTCTACGGCCTGGGCGCAGATGCGTTCAATGAGTCAGCCTGCAGGAGGATCTTCGAGGTGAAGAGGAGGCCGTTGGACAATCCGGCGATAGTTCATATTGCCAACCTCGGTCAGCTCAGCAGCATAGCGCGAGAGATTCCTGAGATTGCATTCAGGGTTGCTGAGAGGGCATGGCCTGGCCCGTTGACAATCGTTGTCAAGAAGGCAAGTGCTTTCCCGTCCACTCCCACGGGGGGATTGGACTCCGTGGCTATCAGAATGCCAGCGCATCCGGTCGCTCTGCAGTTGATCGAGGCGTCCGGCACTCCCATTGCCGCGCCAAGCGCGAACCTCTCGGGCAAGCCCAGTCCGACCACCGCTCAACACGTGGCCGATGATCTAGGTGGAAGCATAGACATGATCTTGGATGCGGGCGAGGCCTTCTTCGGAGTCGAGTCGACGATAGTGGACCTCACCAAGGACAAACCGAATCTTCTTCGGCCTGGCCCCTTCACGGTGAAGGAGGTGGAATCGGTCTTGGGCTGCAAAGTCAACGTCTCATCCGCTGCAAAGGGTTGGGCCGAAGCCGAAGTCGCCATAGCCCCCGGAATGAAGTACAGGCACTACGCACCCAAGACGAAGCTCGTGCTTGTTGACGTCGGAGGCGATCTGGATAGTGTGAAACACTCCACTCTGTTCGTGGCAGATCGGTACAAGGGAGCCAACGCGAAGGTCGGGATCCTGTCCACTGACGAAACCGCATCCGTCTACGCTCGCGAGGGATACGAAGTGCTGAGCTTGGGAACCAGGGCCAACCTCTTCACGGTCGCGAAGAACCTCTATGCCCGACTCAGGGAGCTGGACGAACTGGGCCTATCCGTTGCTGTCTCTGAGTCATTTGAGGAGAAGGGCATAGGTCTCGCGATAATGAACAGATTGAGAAAGGCCTCGAGTGTTACGGTCACATCTCCATGATAGCTCCGCGTGAAGTGACGGTGGCTTTCCGTGTGCCTCAGTGCACGTATAGGCGACAAGTTCCCCGCGACGATGCAGGGCTTGACTAGGGTTGTTCGACTACGTCAGCTAAAGGCGCATCTCTCTTGACTGCCTTTATGCCATCCAGGCAGTCGTCCTTTTGCTTGTAGCCTTCGCCTGAGTCAGCTATTTTCCTGCCGTTGTCTGCGGCCAGGTTCCATCTCCATTCCCCTCTCTTGTCCTTGTATACGGTGAACTTCGGCATATGGTTCTTGAGATGCCAGTGGGCTAATAAGGCTGTGACCACGAAACGCTTATTACACCTTAATACAATCTCCAACCATGAGTTCACAAAAGGTCAAGGATCCGGTTTGCGGGATGATGGTCGACCCCAAGACCGCAGTCAGGCTCGTGATAGACAACGAGACCTACTACCTCTGCTCGCAACGCTGTGCGGAGCAGCTGAAGACCAAAAAGGGCAAGCGGTGAGATTAATGTCCGGTGCGGGCGGTGGCGGGAAGAAGCCCCTCCGGGAAAAGAAGATCTTGAAGCTGAGTGACTGGACATGTTACAGCTGCGGATTGGACCTGGTGAGCAGGCTGAGGAACGTCAAAGATGTCACAGATGTCTCAGCCAACTTCTTCACAAAGCAATTCCTCATAGAACATGAAGGAGCTGACATGAAGAAGATTGAGGAGGAAATCAACAGGGCCGGAATGCACATCACGACTGAGGGAATGAAGTGAACATGGCTCGAGACGTCATATGCGGCATGTACGTCGACGAGAAGAGCGCCGAGTACAAGGCCGAGAGAAGGGGGAAGACCTACTACTTCTGCAGTGAGGAATGCTACAACGAGTTCCTGAAACCGGAGGTCGAGCTTCGCAAAACCAGGAACGAATCGATAATCGCGATCGCTGCTGCGGCTGTTCTGCTGGCAACCGAGTGGTTCCGGCTCCTGCCCGACTCACAGATGCGGTTCGTAATGTTCCTGATCACCACGCCCGTTCAGCTCGGCATAGGGCTCGTCTTCTACAAGGGACTGCTTGATGCTATCAGGTCAAGGCAGGCTAACATGGACTCCCTCATTGCCGTCGGGACGTCAGCCGCGTACATCTACAGCGTGGTCGCGACGTTCTTCCCCGATGTCGTCGCAGGCGTTCCAGGTGAGATGCCTCCCGTGTACTTCATGGACTCCGCCCTCATTATTGGCCTGATACTCTTCGGTAGGTACTTGGAGCACTCCGTCAAGCAGGGCGCTTCTGAAGCGGTCACCAGACTCTTGGAGCTGCAACCGGCGACCGCGACCGTGTACAGGGACGGCAAGGAGGAGGTGGTTCCGACAGAGCTGCTGAACGTGGGCGATATTGTCGTCGTCCGACCGGGCCAGAGGATCCCCGTGGATGGAACGGTGGTCAGCGGCCAGTCGTCACTCGACCTTTCATTGATCACTGGTGAATCGATGCCGGTGGACATTGGCGTTGGATCCAGCGTAGTGGCAGGCGCGGTGAACCTCACGGGGTTGCTCGATCTAAAGACGACGAGGCTGGTCAGCGAGTCAACTCTGTCCAACATCACTTCAATGGTGGAGGAGGCCATACTCTCCAAGGCTCCCATGCAAAGGCTGGCCGATTCGATTGCCGCCCGTTTTGTTCCTGCAGTGGTTGTGATCGCTCTGCTAGCGTTCACCTTCTGGAGGTTTGCGATGGGGATGCCGCTGAGCTTCGCGCTGACGACTTCTGTAGCGGTACTGATCATAGCATGCCCGTGCGCGTTGGGTCTTGCCACGCCCGCGGCACTAACCATCGGGGTCGCGAAGGCCGCCCAGTATGGCATCCTCATCAAGGGGGGCGAGGAGCTGGAGCGGGCAAGTCAGGTGGGCGTTGTCCTCATGGACAAGACAGGTACTCTCACAGTCGGACATCCTGTCGTGACCGACGTGGTGCCCATAGCGAGCATCCCCAAGAGCGAAACACTCAGGATTGCGGCGTCTGCCGAGTATGGGTCCGAGCATCCCATAGCCAAGGCGATCGTAGCAGAAGCCGAACACGAGGGCATCATTCCGACTCGGCCTTCGGCCTTCGAGGCTCTGCCAGGATTCGGGATCAGCTCGGTGGTCGAGGGAAAGCGCGTTGTGATAGGAAACGAAAAGTTGATGGAACGGCAAGACATCCAGATGGGAAGAGATGCCAGCGAAACAATAGCCTCCATGGAGCAGGAAGCGAAGACCGTTTTGGTCGTGGCAATCGAAGGTAGAGCCATCGCATTGGTTGGAGTAGCGGACCAAGTGAGGGAGAGATCTGGAGAGGCAGTCAGCCTTCTCAAGAGCCTGGGTGTGAAAGCGGTGATGCTTACCGGTGACAACGAGAGAGTTGCCAAGGCGGTGTCAAGCAAGCTGGGCATAGGTCAGTACGTGGCTGAAGTTCAGCCCGCGGACAAGTCGAGAGTGGTCGAGGAGTTCAAGGGGAAAGGTGAGGTCGTCGCAATGGCAGGAGATGGGATAAACGACGCGCCTGCGCTGGCAGCTGCTGATATAGGCATAGCAATGGGCGGAGGTACGGATGTTGCCAAAGAAACAGGAGGAATAGTGCTGATGAACGATGACCCGAGGGGAATAGGTGCGGCAATTCAGGCCAGCAGGCTGATGTCGAGGAAGGTCAAGGAGAACCTGTTCTGGGCTTTCTTCTACAACGTGCTCTTGATCCCGGTGGCAGCAGGGCTCCTGTATCCATTCACCGGGTGGCTGATGAGTCCGATCCTGTCCGCCTTCGCAATGGCTACGAGTTCGATAACCGTCACCCTGAACTCACTTTCCCTTAGGAACTACAAGCCAGACTACTTGAGCCACGAGTCGCCCCAAGCCTCTGTCTGAAGCTTGGCATCTGGCCTCCGGCGATTCTCAAGGAGGAGGCGGTATTCCCTGCTTTTTGCCTCTTCTCGCTATGATGAACACCAGCACGGCTTCGACCAACATCAGTCCGACCACGACAGTTAGGAACACTGTCTCAGAGCCGAAGAGCTTCACAATCCCGAGGTCGCCCGTCGTGGACTGCACAGCCGGGAAAGCAACATACTGCGCCGGTCTCGGGAACGTGTCGCTCAGATACCAACGATTATCCTCAATGTAGAGGTGGATTTTCCCTGACGCGCCCAGCCCCAGCTTTGTCAGAGGGATCAAGGCTTCGAACGTGTTGTCATGTGCTACTGTCGCATCACCTTCGTCCATCCACTCGAAGTTCCAGTCCTCGCCGGTCCCGACGTATCTGTACATGGTGACGTAGCCGCTTCTGGTGACCCCCGTATAGGATGAGAGGTAGAGTTCGTATTCAGACCCTCCTGTGCTCAAGTGACCGGTCGCGTTGTTGTCGTCGGTGTCAACGTAGACGTACAAGTTCCGCCGGATCTTGCCAGCCTCAATGGACTTCGTTGGTGTTCCCCTCATGTCTATTCTGAAGTAGAGGTTGTCCTGGTCGTTGGCTATGCAGAAGGCTGAGGCTTCTAGCTCGGCCGGCACCGTAGAGAGAGCGGGGAAGGTGATTGAGGCAGGCGTGTCGCCCCAGTCTCCAGCATTCCCATCAAGCGTTATGGATCTTTGATGAGATCCCATGATGTATTCACCGCTTGCATCGGTCACTCCAGTCGTATCAGCATAGTGGTCGATGTAGAAGTAGAGGCCTTGAGCTGAGTAGCCCGCTGCCTGTTGATCAACCCACACCTCTAAGTAGTCTAGCCCTGACTTGCGGGTCAATCCCGTCACCGTCGTAGGCTGTGACCCATACGACTGCGAGGTGGCATTCCATTTGTACAATCTCACGTAGGACGAAGAATTGTCGCCGTAGAGGTAGAAGTAGAGGTAGTAGTCCATTCCTCGCCCGTTGTACTGTCCGCCCGTGGAGATCGTTTTGTCCGTGTCCATGTACACGTAGGCATTCCTGTAGCTTCGGCTGTCGCTTGGCATGACACCCGCGTATTCTATGTACCAGTACAGCCTGTTGCTTTCAGCCTTCATGTAGATTGACTTGACGTTCATCCAAGGGGCTGCGCTGAAGTATTGAGTAGGGGAGAGAACAAGCGTGTAGCCCTGCGGTTGACCTGAGACGAACAGACCAATCGGAACCAAGGGAGGAATCATGACAAGAGCGAGTAAGAGAGCACATTGACTTACTGTTCTCATTATGGGATTCCGGGATGATTCAGGTAATAAGCCTTAGACAGGTCTATCCCAACGTTTCGGGGGTAGCGTGCTTGTCGGAAGGCCTCTCGAAAGGAGAAGCAGACACGAGCCTTCTTTCAAGTCGAACGAATGCCCCCAACGCTGGGCGAAACGGACCTGATCCACTCAGGAAGCCATCTAGCCGATCTAGATCCCTGCTGTCTAGAACCCTCAAGAGCGGATAGAGCGTCAATATCAGGGCAACGAAGACTGGGCCGCCGAGCACTAGGTTGGGCCATCCCTTCCCCAGAGGGAAGTAGTTCACGAGCGCCCAAGTTGACAGTGCAGCAATCATCGTTGCGAGGTATATGCGGATCGACCATGACAGATCGATTCCCATCCCGAACTTGAGCTTCGCCATAACCAAGCCGACTACCACCGCGGGTATCCAAGATGCAGTGAAGAGCACTATCATCCCCGGCAGACCTGCCCACAGCATGACAGGTCTAGCGAGGAGCATGAAGAAGAACGCCCATGATCCGTTGATGGCAAGTACGTAGTGGCTCTTCCCGAGTCCATTGAATGAGTTAGCGATGACATTCGCGCCTATCGGCGAGAAGATGGAATGAAGGGCGAGTAGCGCAAGGTACAGCGGTGCCTCCGCGTATTCGTTTCCGAAAAGCGCATACACTCCGTCGCCCGAAAGAGTGATCACGGCGGCTGCCAACGGGAGGGTCACGAAGGAGGCATACTTTATCGCCTCTCTGAATATTGACTCTAGAACCTCCCTGTCTTTCTTGGGATCGTATCTCGAGAAAGCTGGCACGAAAGTGGAATTCAGCGGGGCCACCGTCATTGACAGTATGAACATGAAGTTGCTTGCTATCTTGTAGTTGCCGATCTGTGCGTCGGTCGAGAGTCCACCCATCAAGATCCCCTCATACTGAATCTGCGTCTGATACAGAAAGATGCATAAGTAGAAGGGCAGACCATACAGGAGCATCTTCTTCAACAAGTCAAAGTCTATGCTGATCAGCCTCTTGGGCTTGACCTTGACCACCAGCAGGGCTATTCCGACTAGGGAAGCGACTACGGAACCAGCAACGTTTCCGATCACGGCACCTGCAACTGAGTAGCTGAACAAGACCAGAGAAAGCTGCACAAGAGCCTTGACCAGACCTTGAATGACATTGATGGCTGCGCTGTACCCGGGCCTTCTGACTGAAGGAAAGAATTGGCTCAGCAGGTTGAAGGCGACCTGCGGCGCCAGAATAACAGAAGCCCAAGCGACCAGCGTTTCAGTTCCAGGCCTGCTTATGACAACGTTCGAGATGAACGAAGAGAAGAGCACGGCGGCGATTGTGGAAAGCAGACCCAAGACAACCCCCGTCGTGATGGCGGTACTGGCAAAGTGCCCGGCCTTGTCCTCCTCCGAGTTCGCGTGGGCCTTCGCGCTGAAGTGCGCCAAGGAAGTTGGCAAGCCCAAGTCAATGGCGAACGCAAGGTATGTCGGAGTCAGGAGTATGAGGGAATAGACCCCATAGGAGTCAGGTCCTAATACTCTCGCGACAACTATCGTCACGAGCGCTAGGATGATCGTCGACACTGCGTTTCCTAGGAGTAACAGGAGACCAGTACTCGTGACCTCGCTGGTGAACTGATCGACTCTCTGGCCCCGATGTGGCGCCTCCTCAGGAGAGCCCGTTGTCATTTCTACTCGTGAAAGATTGTCAGCAGTCATGCGGTCATTCGCTAGGCCTCGTTCTCTTTGAAATAGGCGATCACCCGGTCATGGAACTCCTGAAGGGAGCTTGGCTCAGTGACATCTTGGAACACGAGTATGAACAGATCGACGCCGGACTTCACGTACTCGGATATTTGGTCCGTGCATTCGGACGGCGTTCCGTGAATTCTCCTCCGTACGTATTCGTCCCTAGAACAAGGGCGGAACCTATCCACGTAGAGTCCGATGTTATCGTTCCTGGCATGCTCGGTCATCACCGTGAACTTCTGGTACCCGGAGTCGATTTTGTGATTGACGTCATTCTCCGTCAATCCCATGTAGATGTCAGTGCACAATGATGCTCTGACTTCGCCCACAGGTCTGCCCACCTCTTCACATTGAGTCCTTAGTCTGTCAAGGAAGGCCTTGACCTCCTCCAGTGTGAGCCTATCTAGGTTGCAGTAATCGCCGAGTTCGGCTATGACCCTTGAGATCCTCTTCCCCGTGCCTCCTATGAGTAAGGGCGGGTGAGGCTTCTGAACTGGCTTGGGCTCGCAGACCGCGTCTCGGATCGTGTAGTGCTTCCCCTCAAAGGAGGCCCTCTTCTGCGTCCACATCAACTTCAGTATCCTCAGACTCTCCGAAAGCTGCTCTATCCTTTCTGAAGCGGGTGGAAACGGGAAGCCGTATGCGTTGTACTCCTTCTCGATGTAGCCCGCTCCAATCCCAAGAATCAGCCTTCCCTTGCTGATGACATCGAGTGTTGAGGACATCTTGGCGAGAAGAGAGGGATGCCTGAAGGAGTTGCACATCACGATCGTTCCGAGCTTCACGAGGCTCGTCTCGGCCGCGACAGCAGAAAGAGCCGTCCAGCCCTCGAGAAGAGGTCGCTCCTCCATCAATGGCATCATGTGGTCAGACAGCCAAACAGAGTGGAATCCGAGCATTTCGGCCCTGTGTGCAACTTTGGAGATGTCCTCAAATTCAGTTAAGCCTTGGGGAAGATACACGCCAAGCTTGGGTCTGGCTCGCAAGTCCATGCGCCGAGAGATCAAGCAGTCCGATATATCGTTTGGCACGAGTCGTCTTGCCGAGGCATAGGTCGGACAGCCTCACTTCCAGCCTTGACTTCACGGGTCTAGCCTCCGTGCTTGCCCCGCGCCGAAGGTCTTATTAGAACGCCCGAGGAGAAAAACCCGGTAAATAGCCATGAAGAAGTTGGGAGATCTGATCTACACACCGGAGTCAGCAAGCGGAGAGGCAGTTAGCAAGGTGGAGACCCATACTCCAAAGATCGAAGCGCCTGACAAAGTGAAGATAGATCAGCCGTTCACTCTTCGAGTCACAGTGGGACCACACCCTAACCTGGTGGAGCACTCGATAAGACGAATAGAGGTGTTCCTTGAAGAAGAAGATAGACCGTTCAATCCTGTGATGCTAGTTGCGATGAGCCTGACGCCTGTCTACTCTGAACCAGACGTGAAGCTGAACGTCAAACTGAAGAAGGGAGGCACGATACATGCCGTCGAGTACTGCAACGTCCACGGCCTCTGGGAAGGCACCAAGGAGATCAAGGTAACGGACTGACATCCGGCATTCAATCGGAATGTTGGGCGCTTCGGGGCCTGTGTCCCCTCGTGCGAGAATAGCTACTCTTCTACCGGCTCGAACAGCTCCTTTGCAGCTCCGCACACGGGACAGACCCAGTCGGACGGGAGCTTCTCAAAAGGAGTTCCTGGCGGTATGCCAGCAGTGTCATCTCCCTTGGCCGGATCGTACACATACCCACACACCTTACACTTGAACTTCGTCGAATCGGCGACTGACATCGGATGCAATTCACTTCCCTTCCTCTAGCCTATTTAAGGTTCGTTCACACCGCGAGTCGTTTTAGTCTACTAGGACGGTGCTCGTGCTCACGCCCAGTCATTGTCTGTCTCGTAAGATGATGAGTCGATTCCCCGCGGCAAGTCTTATGAGCACACGCAATGGCTTCACTGACGAAGTCGCATGAACCGCGACGAGCATTCCGTTCTGGTCGGGGGGCAGGCAGGCGACGGAGTGATGCAAGCGGGCAACATGGCAGCAAGGCTGTTCAACCGACTGGGGTATTGGGTGTTTGTCTATCAGGATTATCCCTCTCTGATCCGAGGGGGTCACAACTTCGCGGTCGTCAGAGCCAGTCAGAAGAGGATCTTGGCCCATGGTGATCAGGTCGACATCTTGGTGGCGCTGAACCAGGATACCTTTGAGAAACACAAGTGGAGGCTCAAGGGAGACTCGACAGTGGTATTCGACCAGTCAAAGGTCAAGGCGGAGGGCTTGGGTTTGCCACTCAGCGAGATTGTGAAGAACAGGAACCTGCCAGCTGTAGTGAGGAACGTCGGCGCGCTCGGGGCCTTGGCTTGCGTCTTTGACGTCAGCTTTGCCACGGTCGAAGATGTGGTGAGAGCGACGGTCAGCAGGAGCATCGAAGAGAATGTGGCGGTGGCCAAGGAGGTGTACGATCTGACTGAGAAGAGCCGGGGGCATCATAGGGTACTTGGCTTGGGCAATGCGCCGAGACCCCTCCTGAGCGGCAACGAGGCGCTGGGGCTGGGTGCAGTGAGCGCAGGAATGAAACTCTACGTAGCATATCCGATGACTCCTACTTCCAACATCCTCCACTATCTCTCGGAGAAAGCCGACTCGCTCAACATCACGGTGATCCAACCCGAGAACGAGATCGCTGCAATAGGCATGGCTGAAGGAGCAGCGTACGCAGGAGTCAGGGCCATGGTAGGCACCTCGGGAGGAGGGTTCGACCTTATGGTCGAGCATCTAAGCCTCGCAGGTCAGGCTGAGATCCCCGTCGTGGCCGTTCTGGGTCAGAGGCCCGGGCCATCTACTGGCGTACCAACCCATACTGCCCAGGGAGATCTCCTCTACGCCGTTTTTTCAGGTCATGGCGAGTTCCCCAAGATAGTGATCTCTCCAGGGGATGCCGAAGAGGCCCTGAGACTCAGCAGAGACGCCATGAACTTGGCTTGGAGATTCCAGGTGCCGGTGATACTACTGACCGACAAGCACCTGTGCGAGAGCACCTACTCAGTTGTCTTGGAGGACGACGAGCCGCACATTGAGACCGGTGAGATGTGGGGAGGTCAAGGTCAATACAAGCGGTATCTGTCCACAGACAACGGTATTTCGCCCTTGGCTTTCCCTGGAACCGAAGGCGCGACCGTCAAGTCAGACAGCTATGAACACGACGAATACGGGATAACGACTGAGTCTCCAGACCTGATAGCCAAGGACCACGAGAAGCGTCTGAGAAAGGAGAGGACAATCGAGGAAGAACTCAGGAAAAGGGAGACCGTCAGGATCTACGGGTCCGAGGACTCGAAGAGATTGATCGTAACTTGGGGATCGACAAAGGGGGTCGCGGTCGAGGTGGGCGAACGACATGGCCTGAAGGTGGTCCAACCACTTTACTTGAACCCGCTCCCTGTGTGGGCGCTGAGCGATCATCTGCGAGGTGCGACAAAGGTAGTGTCTGTTGAGACAAATTCCAGCGCCGGGTTGGCCACTTGGCTCAGGTACCATGGCTTCAGGGTCGACCAGAGCATTCTGAAGTACGACGGCAGGCCGTTCACGACGGACGAACTAGACAAAAGGGTCAGGGAGGTGTTCAAGTGACATGCCAGAGCAACTAGATGTCAAGAGCCTCAACACCTACGGGGTGAACACTTGGTGCCCAGGGTGCGTACTTCCTGGAACCTTGATTCATGGTAACCCGTCAATCAAAGCCATTGAGCAGATTTCAGCTGGGGAGATGGTGCTTGGAAGCGATGGTGCCTACCATAAGATAGCCGAAGTGATGGGTCACCTCCATTTGGGCCCTATGCATAGGCTGAGAATCAAGTGCTTTGGCGAGACTGTCCTCACGGAGGAGCACCCTGTCCTGATAGTTAGGAGAGAGAGAAAGAAGCACGTCAACAGAAATCTCAGTCCAGAGTGGGTAGAAGCGGCCCAGATAAGGCCGGGAGACTATGTTGTGTATCCTATTCCCAGCGAAGTCAAGGACATAGCATTCATTCCGTTGTCACATAAGAGGAAGCATAAGGATACCAGAAGCAAAGCGCTACCAACTAGGATTACGGTGAACGAGGATTTCCTCAGGTTCGCTGGATACTATCTAGCTGAGGGGTGCATCAACAAGAGGACGATAACTTTCTACTTCAGTTCAAAAGAGAGGAACCTTGCAGAAGACGCGGCAAACCTTGCCAAGAGTCTTTTCTGGTTGGACGGGCGGATAGTTGAAAGAAGGGAAAAGGGCTCCATTGAAGTGCACGTGAACTCCTCCTATCTGGCTGAGATACTCGCAGAATGCTTCGGCAAGGGAGCAGCTCAGAAGAGAATACCACACGAGTTCATGCTCCTTCCAGTTGGAAAGCAGAAGGCCCTCATCAAGGGCCTTTGGTTGGGTGATGGGTACTTTGGGAAGAAATGCGCAGGGTACAAAACCGTTTCGCTAGCATTGGCTGAGCAGCTCAAAATGCTGCTTATCAGACAGGGTATGGTGCCGACCGTCGCCGTGAACAAAGCCTACGGTATGCACAGGACATCCTATGCGATCCACGTAGTCAGCGCTAGAGACTACAACAAACTTGCAGCCATTCTTGGCTCAGACAGGAGGTTGGTGAAGAAGGGCGGAAAGCCTCCTATGCTGATAACCGAAGGATACGTCTATCTTCCAGTTAGGAGGAATGAAGTGTTCCATTATCGCGGGCCTGTGTATAACCTAGAAGTTGAAGGTGCGAATTCCTACGTCACCTCAGCTGCAGCATTACATAATTGTGGCAATTTTGGGATAGAGCGCGCCACTAAGCTCGCGTTCGCTGAGTTGGTGAACGAGGGCAGAGTGAAACGGGAGAACATAGTGACAGTCTTCGGGATAGGATGCCACGGAAAGCTGGCTGACTACCTCAACTTGAACTCGTTCTATTCGCTTCACGGGAGAGTCCCAGCCCCGGCCACAGGAATCAAGGTTGCGAACCCAGATTTCACGGTTGTGGGGTTCGCTGGTGACGGTGACGCGTACTCCGAAGGGCTTGAACACATTATGTTCGCAGCGAAGAGGAATATTGACATCACGATGGTCGTCCACGACAACAGGGTATACGCTCTGACCACGGGCCAGTTCACACCCACCTCTCCGAAGGGATTCCCCGGCAGATCGACACCTAAGGGCGCACCCGAGGAACCGTTCAACCCAATCGAGTTGATGCTAGTGAGTGGGGCGACATTCGTGGCTCGAGGCTACGTCGGAAACGTGAACGGTCTGAAGGACCTGATCAAGCAAGCCATACTTCACAAGGGCTTCGCTCTCGTCGACGTGCTTCAGCCTTGTGTCACGTTTTTCGACACGTACAAGTACTACAACAGCAGGGTATACAACCTGCAGGACGACAAGCATGACAAGAGCGATCGGGGTTCAGCCCTGACTAGGGCGAGGGAATGGAACTATGGCGGCGAGGATGCTGTCAGGATTCCGATCGGTGTCTTCTACGAGGTCGACCGCCCGACGTACGATGAAGTGGTGGGAGGAGGAAAGAGACTCCAGGATATTCCCACGCCAGCCCTCGGGCGCGTGTTGCAGGAAGAACAGTGATGCTTGGCGCCTAGACAAAAAGTTTCCAGAAGCAACCTGTGATCAACAAAACCACGTCGTCACACTCGGGTGCCTCGAAACTATGCTCCTGACAGCTTCCTTTTCCGGGCAATCTCCTCTCTTGTCTCTTCGAGGGAGCTGCCCACCGCCTCGATCTTGCTGAGGTCGCCTTCACCTAAGCTTCTCTTCACCGCTTCGCGTATGATCATCATCTTCTCCGGTTTCATGCCCATCAGGGCTGACCCGACCGCCTCGACTGCGATTGCGTCCCTTCCAGCCAGCATGATGTTGGCCTTGATTCTTCTCTGAGACGAGGGACTGGCGTAGATGTACGTGCCGTCAAGGACAGCCAAGTCGATCCCACCCACTGCCTCGTACAGATCAAGGAGCACTGATGTCAGCTTTCTGTGGAACCTTACCTTTTCCCTGACAGGCACAAGACCGAAGAGGTTCTTCACCACCGCCCCCTGTTCGTACTTACGCAGCACATGGACGCTCACGAGGACATTGGGCTTGAAGAGTATGTGTGACAGGGACATCTTCTCGCCAGAGATCACGGTCTCTCTGGTCTCAATGTCCTCAGAGAGATTAAACGTGGAGACCCTCCTCGAAAGGAGACGCTTGTAGATCCTGAGGCGCTCTGTCCCAGTTCCCCTGTAGTTGTCCGACTCGGCCAAGAAGATCTTCGGAGCCTTGCTGAATCCACTGACTATCGATTTCATCACTCCGACCGTGGCATGGTTGGGTTTCCTGTGATCGAATATCCCGGGCTTGATGACCACTGACCTCTTCCTTGAGTTCAGATCATCTATCCCCCCGATGAGATCCAGTGCCCGCTGAAAACACGTGTGTCTATTCCTGCCGAGCTTCACGATGGCGACTTTTGATGTCAAGACACCCGTGCGCGCGTCCGACTGTTCTTAACCTTTGGCGCGGTCTGGCTTCACAGCGCAATCCGTTCAGACTGTCATCGGGTCTTGCCCAGTGCCTTCATGAGTTGTTCGTCGTACTCCTGCAACGGCTGCAGAGACTTCTTACGCCTGAACTCCGAACTCCATAAGGAGTAGGCGAACAAGGTGACTCCGTCTCCGCCTGCCCTTTCGATCGCATCTATGTGCGCCTTCACCTCCCCTGCTCCTATCAGGTAACCCGTTGAAGTCATTATGCCTGCATAGATGGAAAAGTCCTTGTCTCGAATCGATTGCCTGTATCCAGAGACTATGTTCTGTAGCTTCTCGGGAGGGAAGTCGTAGTCCATCGGGTTCACGAAATCTAGGAGACCTGAGTTGATCCATGAAACCCAATCCTGGCCAACGGTTTCGACGCACTCCGGATAGGATGGAAATGTTGCGGCTGACAGCTTCAGATTCGGGCCCAAACTCTTGAGCTTCGATCTGATCTTCTCTACTAGCGCGGTGACGTTGGCCGCTCTCCACCTGACCCACTTCTCCTCCTCGTGCGAGAGGATCCAGCTGGATCTCTGCTCGGTTGTCCCTTTGTCGTCTGGTATGCTGACCTGCGCTTCTCTCTGGAACCTCTCAAGGCAGTCGTCACAGAAGCAGTAGTTGTACTCCCTGTCCAACGTGATTTCCTTCACATGGCCATCTACCTCCTTACTGTCGGTGACCTTGAAGAAGAATCTGGTGTCGTAGATGGCCGGATTCTTCTCCCACTTCCCCATGAACCAGAACGAATCCCCGCTCTTCACGATCCTAGCAAACTCCTTCGCCCCTGAACAGTCAACCTTCAGCGTGTTTCTGAACCTCTGGTACCTGATGTAGTCGAGGTGGACCCCGTCTATGGTGGGGTACTTCTTCACCAACTCGTCCACCAATTCCAGGATGAAGCGCTGAGTCGCGTCCTTGCCCACATCTAGGTAGCAGTTGCCGCCACGGCTGTACACCTGAGAGGGAGCCTCCAACGAGGAATTCCCATAGGAATCCACCGCGAAGTACTCAGGATGGCTGGTCTGCAAAGGAGGTGATCCGACCTCCGAGTAGGCCACGCCCTTCTCGTAAGGGAGTAGAGGACTACCCCAACTGGCAATGACAACCCAAGGATGGACTTCCATCCCTGCATCATGCGCCTTCTCGAGCATCAGCCCCAGCGGGTCCCAGCTCTCATCCGTTTTTGCCATGGGTGCAATGGAGCTGTGATAGCTCATCGTCCCGGTCCCGTGATTGATGCAAGGGAGCAGAAGGTCGATTCCTATCTTCGAGCACCACTCGATGAAGTCGTCAATGTCTCTCTCGTCTCTATAGTCGCTTATGATGTCTGACCAGACAGCTGCTTTCATTGTACGTCTCCGCTATGGAGGGGTTGACAGGGTTCTTTTGTTTTGCCGGGGTCCGGTAAACCGGGTCGTCACGAGCGGGACAAGAGATGCTGCGAGACCTGTGGCGGCCAACGCCAGAAAGACCGGGAGAGGTCCAGTGACCGCCTTTCCGACCGTGTAGTAGAGCGTGACCGCGACGGCTAGGCCAGCGATCATGTTGACAGCTCTCTCCAGCATTGTGGTTGGCTCCCTTGTTTCCTTGATCTCCAGTATCATGTAGCCGATGAGTAGTCCGAACAGCGCGCCAGCTGCTCTGAACGGGTCGTCGCCCCCGAGTCCCGTGAGGCTTCCGACCATAGCGAACGCGATGGGAAGGGAGAGCCAAGCGAGTTTCGCCTGATCCCTCAGCAACTTGGGAGCGAGCTTGTGCTCGACCAACCACCCCAATGTGAGGATCGTCAGCCCGAAGAACACGCCTCCGATCACGTCGTACACGGAATGAACCCCGAGCGCGACTCTGGAACACGAGATCAGGAACACGAGACCCGCTGCCGTTGCATAGGCCACATAGTTGCCGATCTTGTTCGCCAGGTAACCGAACAGGACAGTGCTGCCCTGAGCGTGCCCGCTGGGGAAGCCATAGCCTTCAGCGTGGATCTTCCAGTTCGCCGGAGGGGGCCTAGGAATCATGAATAGGTCCTTCAGGACAGAGTTCAGCCAGACTGAGGTCATTGCGTATGTGGCGACCTTGACTCCCAGCTTCCTGTTGATGCCCAGATAGACTGCCACGAGAACAGCAAGGTAGAACCATTCCTCTCCGAGCTGGGTTATGATGATCCAAGCAAGATCGATGATGTCCGCCATGAACGACGGTCTGCGGGCTGACTAATCTGCCTTTCGCAGAAGATCACACGCTTAAATCCAGACATCGTTCTCAAGCTTTCAGGATGCAGAAGCGTCTGCTGGGCAAGACCGGTCAGGAGAGCACGATCCTTTCGTTCGGCGGTGCAGCACTGTACAGCGGCGCAGAAGAAATGGCGAAGGAGGCAATCGGGCTGGCACTAGATCACGGCATCAACCACTTCGACATTGCCCCTTCTTACGGGCGCGCTGAGGAGTTGGTCGGTCCGTTCATCCCCGGAATTAGAGATAGGATATTTCTAGCATGCAAGACTCTCAAGCGCGACAGAAAGGGCGCGGAGGAAGAACTCCGAAAATCCCTCAAGATTCTCAGGACGGACCACTTCGATCTGTACCAGATCCACGGGATCAGCAAGATGGAAGACGTGGATCAGGCCATGGCCAAGGGTGGGGCGATCGAGGCACTCGTCCAGGCGAAGGAAGATGGCATCGTCAGGCACTTGGGCATAACTGGGCACAACATGGTAGCACTGGCGGAGGCATTGAGGAGGTTCGACTTCGAGACCGTGATGTTTCCGCTGAACTTCGTCGCGCACACGCACCCCGACCCGGAGAACGACTATGGGCCACTCCTAGTTCTGTGTGAGAACAGAGGAATTGGGGCCATAGCGATAAAGGCGGTTGCCAAGAGAAGATGGGTGAGTCAGGAGCACACATACAGAAGCTGGTACGAGCCGCTGGACCAGCAGAGGGAGATTGATCTCGCGCTGTGGTTCACTCTTTCTCATCCAATCACCACGGCGGCCTTGCCATCAGAACTGAAGCTGTGGCCCAAGGTGATAGATGCGGCCGAGAGGTTCAGGAATCCGACGCAGCCCGAGATGCAGGAGCTGATGGAGATAGCCAAGCCTCTGAAGCCTCTCTTCCCGCAATAGGCCAGAAGTGACGACCGTGGAGGCGTACGATCATCCGTGGTAGGAGGAACTCGAGTCCCACTGCATATCTAAGAACCAACCTCCGAGGCTCACGGGCAACGACAGCGGATATCCTGCAATCGAGGCCAGTGTGGACGGTTGCCCTACGATAGACTGCCAAGGCTTTGCAGGTTAATAACCCGAACAGATTCTCTCTGTGTGACCCTAGATGAGAATCATCTCATCGATGAATTCCCTCAAGGGCTCAGTCACCTCTGTGCAGGCGAGCAAGGCAGTCGCCGAGGGGCTGTCCAAAGCGGGAGCAGAGCCAGTGATGTACCCACTAGCTGATGGAGGGGACGGGATGCTAGATGTGGTCAGATTCCTGAGAGGGGGGAAGCTCGTCAGGGTCGAGGTGTCAGATCCGTTCGGCAAGACGATCAAGGCGCCCTATCTCCGACTGGACAGCACTGCTGTCATAGAGAGCGCAAGGGCATCAGGACTCGCGTTGCTGGGGCGCAAGAAGCTGGATCCTCTCCGGGCCAGTTCAATTGGGACTGGACAGTTGATAGCTCACGCCGCGAGGAGGGGTGCAAGCAGAATAGTCCTAGGCTTGGGCGGCAGTGCCACAAACGACGGCGGCCTGGGTCTGCTGGTGGGAGCTGGTGCGAGGGTCATGGGAACGCGGGAATACGGTGGTCGGGGGTTATTCTCCGTGAAGGACGTCGACCTCAAGCCGGCTCTAGATGCATTGAAGGGCGTGGAGTTCGTAATAGCGTCCGATGTGGTCAACTATCTCTTGGGAAAAGAAGGTGCGACTGCAACTTATGGCCCGCAGAAAGGGGTTACTCGCGAGCTGATGCCGAAGCTGGAGAAGGCCATGGCCTGTTGGTGTTCGATTCTGTCGAAGGCGTCGGGTCGCTCGATTGAGAGCGAGCAGGGGAGTGGGGCCGCCGGAGGCATGGGGGCTGCGGCTATCGCCTTGGGAGGCAAGGTGAGGCTCGGCGCGGAGATGATTCTGGAGCTGGGAGACTTCAGGTCGAAAGCTGAGGGGTGCTTCGCGCTCGTAACGGGCGAGGGCAGGATCGACGGCCAGACTAGGTTCGGCAAGGCCCCGCTGGTGGCCGCACGCGCCTTCAAAGAAATCGGAGGAAAGCTGGTCATAGGGTTGACCGGCTCATTGGGCGAAGGGTACGAAAAGCTGAGGCCACCGATCGACGCATTCTTCTGCATTTCCAACGGACCGATGAGTCTTCAGGAGTCGATGTCCAACGGCTATTCGCTTCTGCGCCAGGCGGGTCGTGAGATAGGCAATCTGCTCAGACTCTAACGCGACAAGTCATGCAGAGGGACGAATACAGGGCGGGGCTTCTTTGCGAACACGTGTCGAGTCGTCTTGGGAGGCAGTTTGTTGCCCGAAAGCGCACTCCGGATCACATCTTCCTTGGTCACAGCCGGGAGTACCAGAAACGCCTTCGCCTTGCTTGTCCGTATCAACGCTCTGGCCTCTCTCTCGTCTCTGACGTACGTGATGGGGAACTTTCCGACGACTGAGTTCATCACCTGTTCTCTCGTCCCCGGCAGTTTCTGCTCTCCTTCGTTCCAGACAAGAGTGATCGTCTCTTTGCTGTCGGCCGAAGCTGCTTCGTTGTTCAACCGCAGCTCATTCATGACAGCTTGCGGCTCGACACTGACTGTCGGCAGCCAGGTTCGCACCACGATCTCGGGACTATCATAATCCACCCGGTGTACCGCTATCAATGAAAGATTGAGCGCTTTGAAGATCTCAGCCCTGTGATGCCCGTCAAGGATTACATTTGTCTTCGCATCGACCGTTATCGGGTCACGTTGGCATCCATCTTTCAGGATCTCTTCCCTCAGTCGCGCCATGTGATACGGGTCAGTTCGTTCATGACCCTTCAGCGTGTCTATCAGCTCAAGGTTTCTTTCCCGCGGCTTCTGGACGGTCATGATGGCGCGCGAGGTTGGGCCTCCCACAGGCCTTAAGAGTTTTCGATTCAGTCCTGAACGCAGCAAGAGGCTGTCGTATGCTCAGTTCACATGGTGACTTACGCGAAAGTGGACTCTGTTTCGTCAGATGGACAACCTTTTAACCCGTGCGACTTTGCAAGGGTCAGATGGCGGATTTCGACGAGACGGCTTCGAGGTTGAGGAACGAAACATCAGGACTCGTCAAGGTTTTCAGAGATCGAACCAAGAAGATCAGGGAAACCAGAGAGCTTCTCTCGCTGCTCAGGTCCTTGAACGAAGCCGCTTCCACAGATACTGCTCTGGACCTTTTCGGCGAAGGAGAGCACAAGGCCGTCGGGATAGACGGCTCGATGGCGACCGATGAACTGCTGGAAATGATTGTCTTCTACGCCAACGCGAGCGCTTTCAGCTGTCCCTTCACAGTGACTCGAGAGGGGCTGGCTTTCTCGATTGACAAGACCGCCAGGGAAGAGCGACTGGACGTGTCTTGCACTGTTCCTCTCTGGATGGAGGATCTTCCTGCAGTTGCACCTTCGAAGAACATAGACACTGACTACGACCTGACCGCAATATCGGCCAAGTTTCCCTTTGCGATCATGGCAATGGCAGAGATCACCATAGCGAACGACGTGGTCGACGCTGACGCCGCCAAGGTCATCTTCATGGACAGGCCGCTCTCGGGCACTCACGGCCCGCTGGCCCGCGACTACAGGGAACTGCTGAAGCGGGAGGAGCTTGCGATAGTGGACTGGCCAACTCCCTTCGGGCCGCTCTCGAAGCTAGACCTGGAATTGGCATACCACATTCACGACGGCAGCCTCAGGATTCCGCTGAGGCGCAGATACCTGCACTACCACACGATAAGGAAGCTGCTCAACGGCGAGAGACTCAGCTACTCGCAACTGGTCCATGACCTCAGGCTGAACGACAGCGATCTCAAGTCGATACACAGAGGTCTGAAGAGGCTCGGAAGGGGTCTCCTCGAAGAGGGTGGCGATGAACGGGATGCATATCTCAGGATGTCTGATGGAGCTAGGAACTACTGGAAGCGAGTGTCACACGTCGTGGAGGACATGAGGGATAGGGTATTCAAGGGAAGCGAACATGCTCTGAGGCTTCAGACTGGCGATTGGATCAGTGATCTGGAACTGAACGCGGTCAACCTGCTGATGTTGCGAGAGCTGTCGAGGAAATCGATGGCGAAAGATATTCTGGTCATAGGAATCGCCAAGGACACGTTGGCTACTGAGTTCGGCAGAACTGTCATACCTTACTCAGGTCTGACCTCGTCCACATCCTCTCAAAAGTCCATTTGGCCCATGAAAAGCGACAAGTCCCTCCTCAACATCTTCAGCACATCCGATGAGGTGGATATCCAGACCCCGTGGAGGACTCTCAGCTATGACGCTGCGTTCAGCAGTCTAGTGGTAGCCGACGACAAGGATCCGAAGCTGATCGCGGCCCGAAGAAGAATGGCGGCAGAACAGCAGTTCGTCAGATCGTACTTCGAACTCAGGAGCCTCTCCTCTGACCCCAAGAGCAAGTCCTCCGTCTTCCTTTATGACAGGTTCTTCTGGCCACGATTCGACGGGAAGATGGTGAAGAATGAGAGGGTGCAGGAGGAGAACTACGTGATCGATGCCTCCCTCTATTTCGAGGATCGGACGAACCCACTGGACAACTTGGTTCTGAGGATACTGAGCCGTTCTGACAACCCTGATGTCTTGGAGGCCTTTGGACACAACCACCTGCTCTTCATGGCTGACAAGGCAGTGAAGGCTGACTCAAAGACCGCTCGCGGGATGCTGAAGGGAGTTATTTGGCTCGAGCTCGGTCCACTCGCGAAATCGGACAGGATGTTCAACTGCGCAAGGAGATACAGAGATATAAGGTCTGAACAAGAACGCTCAAGGTCAAGGGGTGCTTCCCGATGACAGCACTGACCAAAGCCAATCTCATTGACGACATGGATGGCAAGTTCGTCTCCAGGCTCAGGGCCCACAGAACTTCGCTGATTACGTCCAAGGGAAGGGGTAGCGACGAGATAACCGTCCAGAGTTCCACGGCGACCTTGGACGCGAAGTTCGACATCGGCGTCTTGGATAGACTGCATGATCCCTGTTTCGTGGCAATATCGCGCCCAGTGTCCGGGCAGGATGGCTTTCTGATTTACGAGGTGGCGGGAGTCAAGGCGACTCACCTGCAGGAGCTGGGCATCGACACCTCTATGCCGAAGGTCCTCAGGGAGGAGTTTCTGCGGACCATTGAGAAGGGATGGACCGACGCGAAGGAGAACTGGATAGACATTACAGCCGTGCCAACAGGTTATCTGGCGAAAATCACAGACGGAAGGGTCGAGTTCAGCCGGACGAAGCTGACCCCTCTGACGGGCACCGAAGCGCACCTACTGTCGATGGAAGCCACCAAGGAATTCGTGTGCGTTGAAGACGGCAGTGAGATAGGCACGCTGTTGGGCTACGGGATACCGTTCACGGTGAGGATCCCGTACATGATTCGATACCACACTGGCGTGTTCGGGTTCACGGGAGTGGGCAAGTCAAACTTGGTGTCCTTTCTCATCAGAGAGGCTCTGGACCTGATCAAGGATCTCAGGGTCGTGATCTTCGACATTTCCGGCGAGTACGTCGTGAACCTACTGGACAAGATGACAGAGGGTAGCATCGTGACAACTGAACGAGAGATTCTTGAAGACGCGAATGCACTCATCGAATCGCAGATCGTGCCGGAAACCCTCGAGGAGTCCGTCGGGGGAGCCGCGCCAATAGAGAAGGCGCTCGTCACTCTTCACAAGAAAGGCGCGGTCAGGAGAATGGATCTCTCAACAACCAGGTTGGCCGATCTCACCCTCGACCTCCTCATTTCCTTCCTCAACAAAGTCGTGGAGAGTGGCAGGTCTGGGGCGACTGCGGCGAGTGTTGCGATGATGAAGATCGGCAACCTTGCGAAACAACACGGGCTGGACGAGGACATCCCCCTGCGCGAATTGTCGGGCAACACCGCTGTCTGCTCTGAACTGACTAGCATCCTGCAGGAATTCAAGTCGTCGGTCCACCAGATGTCAGGAGAGGCGAAAGAGGCAGATGGCCTGCTGAGCTTCCTCCAGAATCCGCCGGAATTGGTGAAAGACTCCCGGCAAGAGTCGCGTTCCTCGCTGGGGCCAGAAGACCTTGCAGAGGAAGTCCTCACACAGGAAAGGTCTGGGGTAACGGTTGTGTACTCGCCGAATCCCGTTGATGCCAGGGAATGCGTGACAAGATACGTCGAACGGCTGCTCGCTATGAAGAAACAGGGTTACTCGAAAGTGAACGTGTTGACAGTCCTCGATGAAGCGCAGGAGTTCATTCCCGATAGGACGAGGAGAGAGGACAACACAGAGTCTGCCAGCGTGGCCGTGGAGTCGCTCCTCAGGCAGGGCCGCAAGTACAGGGCAGGTTGCTGGCTCAGCACCCAGAGGGTGGCCCATCTGAATGTCAACGCCCTTCAGCAACTCCACAGCTACTTCGCGAGCACCCTCCCGCGCGTCTACGACAGGATGGTCGTGGCAGACGCGTA